>OHAC01001088.1_pt1 | contig 26209 bp, 32 predicted proteins | sample 1577051 | NCBI WGS metagenome assembly OHAC01 (sample SAMEA3541499, study PRJEB24748) | human gut metagenome | biome: human gut; feature: human-associated habitat; material: faeces | place: China | collected 2012 | reverse complement strand
GTGCTTCCTACAAAATCAGCAGCTTCAACGATTTCTCTTTTACATTCAGGATGAACAGCCACTTTTGCTTCTGGATATTTTTCTTTTGCTTCATTTAATTTTTCTAAAGTAATATTTGTATGACGAGGACAGTGTCCATAATTTGTCATCACATTTTTTTCAGGGACTTGTTTTCTTACAAAATCTCCTAAGTTTTGATCTGGTATAAAGAAAATATTTTTTTGTGGTAATGCTTTAACAATTTTTACAGCATTTGAAGATGTTACACAAACATCCGCATATTGTTTGATTTCAGCTGTCGAATTAATATAACAAACAACAGCTAAATCATCATATTTTTCTCTCATTTCTTTAATTTCTTTAATTGTAATCATATGTGCCATTGGACAATCTGCAAAGGCATCAGGCATTAAAACCTTTTTATTTGGATTTAAGATTTTGGCACTTTCCCCCATAAATTCAACACCCGCAAAAACAATACGATCAGCTTCTGTTTGACTTGCTACTTTAGCAAGATAAAACGAATCTCCGATATAATCAGCAATCTTTTGCACTTCTTCATCCACATAATAATGTGCTAAAATAATCGCATTTTTTTCTTCTTTTAACTTTTTAATTTTTTCTATATTATCCATATAACTTCTCCCTTTTCTCGAGGAGAGTATACTCCTTTTGTTTACATCTGACAAGACAGTTGTCAAAAATATATGTAAAAAAGGTATCTTTTTTCAAAGATACCTCTTACATTTCTTTTAACCCTAATAAAATACATCCTATCAACATATATTCCTTTAAGCTTTCAATCTTAATCAAGTCAGGGATATAACTCTTTGGCATATATTTTTCCATTTCTTTTTTGACATCATCACTTTTAGATATCAACCGATTATAAATGATGATTGCATCCGGTGCCACCATCGAAGTAATCCCTAAACAATACTTCATTGTCCATTCAAGAGCTCCTTCTGGAGTTTTCTTAATTTCTTGATAATTATCACTAAAAGAAATCGGTAAATACTGAATTTCACCCGCAATATTATGCCTTCCTTTAATTAAATGTCCTCGATGAATATGTCCTACCCCACCAGTACCACCAATTCGTGCTTGGTAAAGGAAAGAAATCGATTCATAGTCATCTTGTGAAGCAAAATATCCCATCACAATTGTATTAACATCATTATTAATGACAATCTTTTGACTATATTTTTCTTCAAGATAAGCTTGTAAATGACATTCATTCAAGCCATATTTTTTTAAAGTTACTACCCCATTATAAACAACCCCAGGTAGTGAAAGACTAATGAGTTCTATATCAGGATATCCATATAAAATCGTATTAATTAAATCAACAATATCATCGACTGAAATAGTGTTTTTATAGACTTCAAAATCTTCTAAAATCATATTATTTTCATCATAAAGACGACTGACAAGTCTTACTTTTTGATCTAATTGAATAAAAGCAAGTGCTAAGACTTGTTGATGAGCTTTCAACATTTGTTTAATAGGTAAAGGGTTTTCTTGTTGACTTTGAACTTCTTTTTCTTTATAAAGTTCATCTTCTAAAAAAGTAATCGTATTCCCCACATCATATTTTCCAAATAATGCAGGTGATAAAGCATAAACACGCTTATTTTTTAAGACTCCTCCTACTTCAGATAAACGAAATGATACCTGTGGTGCTAGTAAAATAACATCATAATCTTTCGCCATGTCATAAAGATTTCCATAAGAAACAGCATTAAATTCAAAATCTTTATTTAGAAGCTGTACACCCTCATTTAATTTTTCAGCAAAGAAACCTGTTGTTAACCCACTTGTGCAAGATAAAAGAACTCTTGTTTTTTTAGTTGTTGTTAAGGTTTGTAAACAAAGACGCATGTCATAAAGTAAACCTAAAGCGTGATGAAAATTATTCATTTGAAAATGAATAAAGAAGACTTTTTCTTTAGTCATCTTATTTTCAACATCGAGTTCAATAATACAATTAGGATAAAAATTAATGGATCCTAAACCATATTTTGTTTCAATCACAATATTATCATTTACTTCTTTGGCATCCCAATCATCTTCATTTTGATTCAACAGCCATCTCTTTAAAAGTTCTGTATCAATCTCTTTTAAAAAAGAATCCATCGTCCTCACCTCTTTTTTATTATACATTTTTTTCATCCAGAAATTAAAAATTCTTGATAATAATCAAGAATTATTGCTCAGGTACAACTGCAAAATAAACAAGATCTTCTTCATGATCATTGACCATTGTATGTTTATGACCTTTAGGACAATAATGAACACTGCCTTTATGAAGTTCTTCTCTTTGACCATCATAAATAACATAACCATTACCAGAAATAACATAAATCACTTCACTGTTTGTTTCATGAACATGTTCTCCAACACTTCCACCCATTGGAATATGTCCAATCATAAAACGATTTAGACCATCGAAATACATCTTTGCTTCAATGTATTTTTCGCCACCTTTAAAGTTTTCAAATTTTTCTAAATTATTTTCATCATATTCAAAAATCATTTTTATATCCCCCAATCACTTTTCATTATAACATATCTTACACAATTGTAAGATGACGAATTGCATGATTTTCTATATAATATTAAAAGAAGGTGATCTTATGTATAAATTATTAATTGTTGAAGATGATTTTATTATCGCAAAAGGCTTACAAAAACATTTTGAAAAATATCATTATGATGTTCAATATATAGAAGATTTTGAACATGTTTTAGATGATTTTTTAGCGTTTCAACCTGATCTTGTTCTATTAGATATCCATCTACCTTTTTTTGATGGTTATTATTGGTGTCAAGAAATTCGAAAAATATCACAAGTCCCTATTGTTTTTATTTCCTCCGCTAATGAAAATATGAATATTGTTTTAGCAATGAATATGGGTGGTGATGATTTTATTAATAAACCTTTTGACTTACAAGTCGTTCAAGCTAAAATTCAAGCACTTCTTAGAAGAACCTATAGTTTTTCTAAAGAATTTCATCTTTTATCCTATCAAGATGTCTATTTAGATTTATTACAAGGAAAGATAACTTATCATCAAAAAGAGCTTGTTCTAACAAAAAATGAACTTAAAATATTAGAATTTATGTTTGAACACGCTGAAGTGATTGTATCACGCGTTGATTTAATGGATCATTTATGGGACGATCATCAGTTTATTGATGATAATACTTTAAGTGTTAATATGAATCGCTTAAGAAAGAAACTTGAAGATATTGGACTTTTTAACTTTATTCATACAAAGAAAGGTTTAGGGTATTTATTATGCTTAGAGAATATTTAAAGAAAACTTCTACTGTTTATCTTCTTTATCTTTTCTTTATGCTAACAAATTTTCTAATTTTACTTCTATGTCAGGTTTTACAAGATTTGATGATTTATATCTTGATTGTCGATTTAGTAATCGTCTTGATTTACTTTATTATTGATTATACAAAATATAAAAACCATCATCGTTATCTTCAATATTTACAAGAAGACAGGGAACTTCATTTTCCTAAAATACGTTATCTTGAAGAAAAAACATATCAAGAATATATTCAAAGACTTCAAAATACAATGAATGATTTAAAAAAAGAAAATCAAATTAAATATAATGAAATGATGGATTATTATACAAAATGGGTCCATCAAATTAAAACACCTATCGCAGGATTAAAACTCGTTATTCAAAATGATTACCAAGATGAAAGAATGCTCGTTGAATTATTAAAAATAGAACAATATGTCAATATGGCTTTACAATACATTCGTTTAGATCACATTCATCATGATCTTTCTTTTCAAAAAATATCTTTAGATTATCTTGTATCACAAGAGATAAAAAAACAATCCCTTTTCTTCTTTGAAAAAGATATAAAAGTAGATTATCAAATCAAAGATATACAAATATTGACGGATGAAAAATGGAGTGCTTTTGTCATTGAACAAATACTTTCTAATGCCTTAAAATATACTCAACAAGGAAGTATTAAATTTTATAATGATCATGAAAAGCTTTATATTCAAGATAGTGGTATTGGTATTAAAGAAAGTGATTTACCTCGTGTTTTTGAAAGAGGATTTACGGGGTTTCAAGGAAGAAATGATAAAAAAGCGAGTGGTTTAGGTCTTTATTTATGTAAGAATATTTTTGATAAATTAGGTCATCTAATTTCTATTGAATCGACTATTGGTAAAGGAACAACGGTATGTCTTGATTTTACTAAAAAAGAAATATTTATTGAATAATCTTACAATAATGTAAGAGAGAGTTATATATAATTAAATTTTGTAATTTATCTCAAAATAAAAAAAGCTAGATTTTACAAGGGTTTTAAAAAAGATACTATCATTTCAATTTAATATAACAGTATCTAGCTTTACCCCAAATTTACCCCAAAAATAAATAAGTGTTATACCAGGATCTATAGCTATTAGTCATTTTAGGCTAATAGTTTTTTTAGCTACGTACTCAATTTGGATACATAGCTATTATGATCTTTTATAAGAGTGTTCATCATTTAGTGTAGACCTTACAAAAGAGGTAGCGCAATCTTGCCCACCCCTAAATATAAAATTTTAATATGTTGCAAGCTTTACTATTACTCATTTTTAAGTAATAGCTTTATTTGACGGCTAAATTTTCAGCTACCACATAAATATATGATTATGTTATCTTATTTTTTTAACACGCTCATTTTTGAGCTAGTTAATGTTATAGGACTTTCGCCCAATTTTGGGCATGTTGATATTTTAGGGTGTTGCTCATTTTTGAGCCGTAGCTATTATGATCTAATTTATTAGTTATGTTTGGTTGCTCAATTTTAGGCCACTAATATTAAACAAATAGTTTTAGACTTTTCGGTCCATAACTCTATATAGCATTTTCTAATATTTTAGAAATGGGGGTAACACTTTAGATTTCCTATTACAAATATAAAATAATGTGCAACCATTTTAAGAGTGCAACCAACAAAAAAGGGTGCACACTTTTGATTTTTTAATGATCATAATACTATGATATTAATAAAACTGATAAATTATATTAGTTATGCTTATATCTATTTCTTTTAGGGTGTAAAATAGTTTTCAACCTAAAAGAAAAACCGACTATTTTTTGTCGGCTTTTTTTGGCTTGTAATATTTAGACCAAGTAGGAATGTTTCCTGGTCCTCCATCTAAATATTCATCTTCCTCAAGCTGTTTTAATTCTTCTTCAGTCAATAAATCTTCGAGATTACCTTCAATTTCAATTTCTATAACTTGCGCTTTTTCATCACTTTTCTTTTTTGATTTCATAAGTATCCTTCTATTGTCCTTGTTCCCAAGCCCATTTTTTAAACTTCTCAAAAGCTTCGATTGCTTCTTTTGGGGCATCTTTCATAATTCCATCTTTTACTTTATCTTTATATGGTTCCCATATTTTCAATAGTTCTTCTATTTCTTTAGGATAATGTCTTAAAGCCATTTTATTTTCGCCCCTTTCTGTTAGTTAAAGCTATGAATTCAGCTTCTACCTCGTCAAAACGTGTTGCACCATACATTCTTTCTGCATATTTACTTATCTCACCTACATTATATTCTTTTATTGGTGGGGTATCAATCTATTATATCGTGTTTTACCTATGTACTTTTTTATACAAGAGCGTACCGAAAATGTCACACCCTTTTGAATGTCTATATAATAAAGAGGGTGCACGAAACAGTCACCCTCCATATTTGAAATAATCTTAACCTTTATTAACAAACCGTTTTATCATGTACAAGTATTTCATTTGCTTTTAGTTTTTTTAGAATAATATCAAAGTTTGTTGCTACTTCATTTTTTAATTCATCAATAAGATCTTGATTTACCTGTAAAACTTGAGCAAGTTCAATCATCCCATCAATTTCGTTCAATTCTGTAATTGCAAAATCTAAATCCGCTATATTGGTTAAATCTTCTAAGCTTTTTCTTTGTTCCATAATTCTGTTTTTAATTGTGTTATATGCTTTATTTTTCATTATTATTCTTTCCTTTCACTCTCTAAATCCTTTTATTTTGAGTTATAAGCGTTGTTTTATAAAATAGGTATTCTTTTTCAAATGATATAATATCGCTTAATGTGGCTTAAATTTGTTATGTTCTTATTTGCTATAGGCACACCCTTTCTTTTGTGCTTTAACTCCTTGAACATATCCCAAGGTAAAAGCATCTATAACCGCTTCTACTTGGCCATTGCTATTATTTAAAATATTAGTAATATCACTCGCTCTCATGTTGTAGAGAGGATTTATTTCTTTTTGTACATTTTTAATTGTGTGTTCTATATCTACTATTCTTGACATTGTTCTTACTCCTTTTCTCTTTTAATGTCTTTATAAAATTCATTTTCTAACTTTTCTAGTGATGGCTTGTTGTTTAAATCAATGTATTTGGCCAATTCTAAACATGCTTTAGGAAAAGCTCTTTTATATGTTGATTCACTTATATAATAAGATTTATCAAGAGTTCTAATCATTTCAGTATACCCTCTTGAACATACATACGTTCTAATGATGTTTCTATGTCGTGTATTAAGTAAATAAATTAATGGCATAAATTTATCAAGTTCTTTGTTAAAGAGCTCTAGACGCTTTGTTAAAAGTTCTCTGCGCAACATATTAGAAGTGATTTGTTCTCCTTTTGGTTTTGAAAAACCTCCAGGAGCTTCGTTTGAGTATTTAATAGATTGAGGGCTTGGAATGTCCTCAATTTCAAATGTTAAAGAAAGTCTTTCTAAATTTATTTTTCTTAATTCCATTAGATATTTTTTGACTTGCTTAACTGTTTCTTTTTCTTTTTCATTCATTATCCTTTTCTCTCAAAATACTAGCTATATTTAGTAATGATTTTTGAATAAATATAAATTCATCATAAGAATATATTGATCTTTCAATACCTAAAACGAATGTATTTAACAACTCTTGCGAAGAAATAATAATAATGATATTTAATTCTTTCTCATGAATGTATTTTGAATGCATTCTAGCGCTATTAAGTATTTTTAAAAAACGTTTGTCAATATCCTCGTCAAATACTTCTCTTTTTATTTTTTCTAAACAATTTAACATAATTAAAGTGATAATAAGAATAAAGAATATTATAAATATAATTAATTCCTGGATAGGAGGGTTTATAAAAATTCTAATAATGCCATAAAACATAAATAATAAACCAAAAATAAATAAGCATTTTTCAAACTTATCACTTCTTATTGCTTTTCTAATTTTAAATAACATTTCAAACTCCTTTAATATGTAACAATTTACAATTTTCTAAATAGAATGTGATCATATTCTTTACTTAATGAAAATATCATACTTATATACTTTATAAAGGCGCTTTCATCATCACTTTCAAAAGTTGCCTTATATAGTAATTTATCTTTTTTATCAAATACGAGTACCTCACCTTTAGATTTAAAATCTTTTTTTATTTTTCTCATTATAAAATTCTTTTCCTGTTGTTGTTTGTGTTTGATTAAGATTTATAAACAAATAACATTGTTGTTGCAGAAGAGGGAGAGCTTATAAAAGCTTTAATTTTAGAGATCATATCTTTTGAATTGACCCAATGAAACACTTTTATAATATCTTCTTTTCTTCCTAAATTTAAACCTAATGATATGTTGTTTTGAGTATGATTAATTAACAAAAATGATTTTGTACTTTTTCCTCTTTTAATTATGTATGTTTTATTTGCTTTCTCTTTGTAAATCATTTATTTATATTCTCACTTTCTTTTGTATTTTAATGTTATATAACATATAGATACTATATATATTCATGATTGTATTTTTAATACTAATAACGGTATCGTGTGGGTGGGCGCACACCACCTCTCCTCAACTTACCTCACCTAATCTATACTAATCTAATCTATACTAATCTAATCTATACTAATCTAATCTATACTAATCTATGCGGACATTTGACAACCATTTGACAACCATTTGACAACCATTTGACAACCAAATAAAAAAACAGTTATTTTTTTATGTATTTTTTATTTTGTATTTTCACTTTATTAAGCTCATTTAAATGCATTGTTTTTTTTGCTCTGTCTTTTCTAATTTGATTATGCATATACCAATGTGTCACAACTATAACACCTGTATCAAATGGAATAACAAAACCATTTTTTTCAAGCTCTTCTATGTTTTCAACTTCTAAACCTGTAAAACGTGCCACGGCTTTAGGATTGCTTATAAATCCCTCGTCATCTGCGTTTAAATTTAAATAAACGTATAATAGTTTTGCGTTTGTTGTCATATCAATAAAAATATCACTGTCCATAACTTCTTTAGAAAACATTCTTCTTGTTGCCATTAATTACTACCTCTTTGTTTATAACTTTCTATAGCCTTAACCCTATTAGAAACATCACAACCACGATATACTTCTTGAAATCGTTCAATTTCCCTTTGTGAGAACATAAACCCTTTACCTGTTTTAATAGCCTGTATAAGTCCTAATTCTCTTAAAGTAGAAATATGTTGTTTTGTAGTGCCTAGTTTTTGAGCCACTTCTTCTTGTGATAGCATATTCAAGTATAAAGCTTTTTCTTTTTCTTCTTTTACTTCAATCATGCTATATAATTCTTTCTTTAAATTTTCAATTTCTAAAGGTATTGTATTAATACGCTTATTAATCTTTTCAAAGTTTAAAGAACTATCATTGTTATTTGAATTTAACAATCTCATTCTTTCTTCGCTTAAAGATATGATCTTTAAAATTAATTCTTCTTGTTTATCCATGTTTACCACTCCTTTTTTTATAAATTTGAGGTATTGCTAGATTGATCTAATTAAAATAGCCAAACAATCCGCAACAAAACAACATAATACGATAATTGTTACTAGTCCTCTTGTTGTTAATTTCATGTTCTTATACCTCATTTCTTTTGATTTCGTCATAATTGACGATTAATACTACTTTTCGATTAACTTCTCTAAATCAACGTTTAAAGCTTTTGCTACTTTTTGTGCAATATCTTCTCTACATGATTTACCACACTTGATATTGCTTAATGTAACACGATTAACACCACTTCTTTTAGATAGCTCTATAAGTGTTAAATCTTGCTTTGTCAGCTCAGTAACAAATTTTAATCTATCAATTCTCATTGCGCTCACCTCACTTTCTTGACTTAAGCATATACTTAAGTTACTATTAGATTAGCATAAGTATAAACTTAAGTAAATGCCTTAACTTAATTTTTTGCTTATGTTTGTTATATAATGTGTTATACTTGGTTTGAGGTGATAAAAATGAAAATAGGAGATAACATAAGGAAAGTAAGAAAAAAAAGGGGGCTTACTCAAAAAGAATTAGCAAAATTATTAAATGTGAGTGAGCCTATGGTAAGCCAATATGAATCTAAAGAAACCTTGAAATTAGAAACTATAAAAAAAGTAGCTAAAGCTCTTGAGGTTTCATCATTTGATTTAATAGATGGTTATAAAGTCCCTGTTTATCAAGTAAAACATATTAATATTGAACTTGAGCCATGGGCTTTATACTACTCTAATATTTTTAATACTTATAAAGAAAAAAGTGACCTGTTTTATACCTGGTATCGTAGAAAGAAACAAGAAGTAAGCTACGAGCTAGATAAGCTAAAAAGTGTGAAATTTGATTTTAACATTCCTTTTCATGATTATGGGCAAGATATAGGAAAAGCTTCTAATGATTTTTTTACTGATCATATAAATTATTTACAAGGTTTAATAAATGATTTAGATTATCTTTTTGAAACTTTAGAGGGAATGTATGAAGAACAAGATAGCTTTTTAGAAAATGGTACAATTTTAGATACTGTTGATAAGAAAAGAAAAGAGCTATTAAAGTTAGTTCATACTCATTTTATAGATGAAAGAGAACAAGAGGAAAGCTATTTTAATTCTTTAAGTGATGAAAAAGTAGAAAAAGAATTTAATAAGCTTATTGATAAATTAAAGTTAGAAAACAATAAATTATTAAAAGAATTGAACAAATTAGAAAATAAATAAAACTTATATTATTTATCACCCCTCCTGGTATAACACGATCAATAAAACCAACAGGAGGGCATAACAATGAGCATTTTAAAAGTAGCAAGTAAAAAGGCTAAAAATGGATATACATTTAAAGTTGATTTTAGATATAAAACCAATGGCATAACAACAAGATACGTTAAGAGTGGCTTTCTAACAAAGAAAGAAGCTAAAGAACATGAGGAAGATATAAAAGCACAAATAAGACTATATGGACGAGTAAAGAAGATATATAACGGTACTTTAAATATGTGCTTTGATGAATGGTTAAAGGTTGATAGCAACCAATTAGCACCTAATACAATCAATTTATATAAGCAAACTTATAATAAGTATGTAAAGAATACTATAGGAAAAGAAAAACTTGTATTGCTTAAATACAAAGAAATACAAGAATTTATAAATAAAAGTGATATAAGCTATGATAATTGTATTGCTATTAAGAAAGTATTAAATATGGTGTTTAATTTTGCTGTTAAGAATGAGTATGTTGAAAATAACCCAATTCAATTTATTAAAAATACTAAAGTAAAAGATAAGAAAGACAAAAACAATTATATTACATTTGAAGAATACCAAACATTAACGAATAAATTAAATCAAGGTTCTTTTAATGATCGTGCAATTTCTATTGCTATTAGTATTGGGTATTATACAGGTTTAAGAGTAAGTGAAATATTAGCATTAAATAAAAATGACTTTGATTTTATTAACAATACGATAAGTGTTACTAAACAGATTGCTAATAGAAATACTAAAGCAAAAGAAACCACAACAAAAAATATTCTTAAAACAATATCAAGCAATAGTTTATTACCTTTAGTAAATGAACTAAAAGAAATATTATTAGTATGGTTTGATATTAACCCTTATGAAGTTGTTGTTTGTAATAAGAAAGGTTTATATTTCAATCCTGTAAACATACAAGCCAAAGCTAAAGCCATAGCAAAGACTTTAAATATTGAGGGCTTCCATTTCCATATGTTAAGGCATACTTTAATAACAAATTTATATACTAATGGTGTTGATGTCAAAACCACTCAAGAATTAGCTAGACATAGCAATATCAATACAACATTAAATGTTTATACTCATCTTGAACAAAAGAACAATTTCAAGGCATTAAGTAGTGTTTTTGATAAGAATTACCCCAAAAATACCCCAAAAATTCAAGAAAGAGAAATGTTATCATAAAAAAAGCCTTATATATCAAGGCTTTCAAGAAATTATATAGAATGAATAATCTTACAATAATGTAAGATTATTTTGCTTATTTGTAAGATAAATCGATAGGTCATCTTTTATTAAAAGCATAGAATATAGGTGTAAAAAGGAGGAGACAAAAATGTCATTATTACAAGTTAAACATTTACAAAAAATTTATTCAACACGTTTTTCAAGTCAAAAGGTAGAAGCTTTAAAAGATGTCTCTTTTGACGTTGAAGAAGGTGAATATATTGCTATTATGGGTGAATCTGGAAGTGGGAAAACGACACTTTTAAACATTTTAGCTTCTTTAGATAAACCAACAAGTGGCGAAGTATTACTAGATAATCAAGATCTTACTAAAATCTCTGATAAACATATTTCAGCTTTTAGAAGAGATAATTTAGGCTTTGTATTTCAAGATTTTAACTTATTAGATACTTTTAATGTTGCTGATAATATTTATTTACCCCTTGTTTTATCCAAAGAGCCTTATGCTTTAATGAAACCAAAACTAGACAAACTAGCTAAACCTCTAGGAATAGATCATTTATTAGAAAAATATCCCTATGAAATATCTGGTGGTCAAAAACAAAGAGTTGCTGTCGCAAGAGCCCTCATAACAAATCCTAAAATCATTCTTGCCGATGAACCAACAGGAGCTCTTGATTCTAAATCAACTGATCAGCTTTTATCAATCTTTGATCAAATTCATCAAAGTGGACAAACTATTTTAATGGTGACTCATAGTAGTAAAGCAGCAAGTTATGCCAGTCGTGTCTTATTTATTAAAGATGGACAAATCTTCCATCAACTTTATAAAGGAGATATGTCTAATCAAGAAATGTATCAAGCTATTAGCGATACTCTAACAATGCTTCTTTCAGGAGGTCAATAAAATGAAATTTTATTTAAAATTGGCTTTAGGAAATATCAAAAAGAATAAGAAGCTTTATACATCATATTTTGTTTCAACAATCTTTTCTATTGCCTTATATTTTATTGTTAGAAATATTGGACAAAGTCCTACTTTAAAAGATCATCAAGAAATGACGATGTTTTTAGGATTAGGCAGTGGTGTAATAAGTATTTTCTCTTTTATATTTTTACTTTATACCAATAGTTTTGTTATAAAAAATAGAAAAAAAGAAATTAGTCTTTATCATATCTTAGGGATGGAAAAAAGAAATATACGTTCGATGATGTTTCTAGAAACACTCATTATTGCCCTTATTTCTCTTTCATCAGGTATTTTAATAGGTGTTCTTCTTTCGCAAATAACATCGGTTGTTATCTTAAGATTGATTCATAAAGGTGTTCAATTTTCTTTAAACTTTTCATTGAACGCTTTTATACAAACTATTATTATTTTTAGTATCATTTTCTTAATTTCTTTAATATACAATATTACTATTGTTGTAAGAAGTAATCCTATTGAACTTTTAAAAGGACAAAACATTGGTGAAAAAGAACCTAAAACAAAAATAATCTTAACGCTTTTTGGAATGATTACTTTAGGGGCTGGTTACTACCTTGCCTTATCTATCACTGATCCAATGAAAGCAATGACTTTGTTCTTTGTTGCAGTTATTTTAGTCATGCTAGGAACTTATAGTTTATTTACAGCAGGAAGTATTGCTTTATTAAAATTCTTAAAATCAAGAAGAAACTTTTATTATCAACCAACACACTTTACTTCTATTTCTGGTCTTTTATACCGTATGAAACAAAATGCGGTCGGACTAGCAAATATTTGTATTTTATGTACTTGTGTTTTGGTTACTCTTTCTTCAACAATCTGTTTATATAATGGAATTCAAGATAGTATAGACCGTCAATGTTATATGGCTGGTAATATTAAGTTGAATGGTTTTAAAAATCCAAGTTATGTTTTTGATAAAACAAAAGAATTATTGAAGAATGAAAAATATGATTCTCTTTATGCTTTACCTGTTTATGAGTATTCTGGGAGTTTAAAAAAGAATCATGCTAAACTTGATGATTATGATTATAAATATCTTTCTTGCATCAACCTTGTTTCTTTAGAAGATTATAATCATTATTTTGATAAAAACCTTTCTTTAGATAAAAATGAAATCTATCTCTATAGTTATGGAAAATATAATTACCGTTCTCTTTCTTTAAATGGCAATTCTTATGTCATTAAAGATCAAATCAAAAATCGTCAAGTTCAAACTGGTAATAGTTATGCTTTTAATGCTATAACTATTATTATGAATCAAAATAATCTTGATCAATATCAATTAAAACCACAAATATTCTTTATTGGTTTCAATGCATCAAAAGAAGTTGTTAAGAATGTTACAAATCAACTTATAAAAATAGATTATAGTCAACTTGGTGAAAAGAATTATTATTTTACTACTCAAAATGGGATTGAAGATCAAGAATTTATCTATGAAATGTATGGAAGTATTCTCTTTATCGGTATTTTCTTATCAATTATGTTTTTAGTAGCAGCCATTATCATTATTTACAATAAACAAATATCAGAAGGATTTGAAGATCAAAATAAATTTGAAATCTTACAAAATGTTGGTATGTCACAAAAAGAAGTAAAACAAACGATTCAATTCCAAGTATTGATTTTCTTCTTTGTCCCTTTAATTGTCGCAATTATTCATTTATTATTTGCTTATCCGCTTATTTTAAAGGTATTAAATGGTTTATTGTTATGTAATGAAAATATCTATCTTATTTCTACAATCAGTTGTATTACAGGTTTAATTATTATTTATACGATTATTTATTTAATCACTTCTAAAGCTTATTATCGTATTGTTAAAAAATAACATATTTTAATGGACTGAAAAGCTAAATTATAGCTTCAACAGTCCTCTTTTATTATATAAAAAAACAGAGAAATCTCTCTGCTTATCCAACTATGGCTCTGGTTCTCCGATTTAATCCAACTAAAGCATGGATTCTCTAAAGAAAATATATCATATTTTCATTTTAAAAAAAATATTTTAGAGATCACTTACAATATTATGTACCCATATACCCTTTCTTACAAGAACAAGACCAAGTGTTGCTTTAGGAATATCAACACATTGAACTAGTAGATAGATAGTCAATATTGGTAATGATGTTAAACGGGTAAGTAATAAAGCGCTCATGAAAGTAAAAACAAAAGTATAACCACTATCAAATAAGAAGGTTAGAAAAGTTTTACCTCCTGCTCGCATTGTAAAATAACTACTATAATAAATAGAAATAATTGGTAACATACATGCCGCAATTTTTAAAAGTTGAGAGGCTAAAGCTTTTACTTCTAATGAAGTATTATAGATTTGTGGTATGAGTGATGAAACATTGAATAATACAATACCTATAGCCAAACACATCACAAAATTCATAAATAACATTTTTAAATCGTAATCTTTGGCTTTTTCAATTTCTCCTGCTCCAAGTTGTTGACCAACTACAATAGAAATAGAGTTACCCATAGCATAACATACGATCATAAAGAAGTTTGTTACTGTTGTTGTTATGTTAATGGCAGCTACCGCTATAATTCCTCTTGTCGAATAGCTTTGGGAAATTAAAGCTATTGATATTGACCAAAGAATTTCATTACATAAAAGCGGTAATCCTCTTTTCAACATTTCTTTTGTTAAAGAAAGTGGTACTTTCTTTAACACCATCGCTTCTTTTAAATAAGTATTACGGTATCCACCTACAATATTAATACTCATTTCAACCACACGAGAAACAACAGTACCAATAGCTGCACCAGTAACTCCTAATTGTGGAAATCCAAAATGTCCAAAGATCAAAATATAATTAATACAGAAATTGACAATCACGGCGACCACACTGGCAATCATTGGTAAAACCGTATTTCCTGTTTCTCTAAGTGACGATGAATAAACTTGTGTAATTACAAAAGGAATCAGTCCAATGAGCATAATTTTTAAATAATCCATTCCATAATTTAAAGTTTTTAAACTATCAGTAGGATTATCATTTAAATATAAAGAAATCAATTGTTGTCCAAATGTATAGAATAAAAAAATAGCTAGCAGTGCAATTATAATTCCTATAATCAATTTGATCCTAAAACAATTCTCCACTCCTTCTTTATTTTTCTTTCCATAAAACTGTGCCATAAAGATTCCTGGGCCTGACATAGCTCCAAAAATCGTGACATTAAATACTTGTAATAATTGATTGGTAATAGAAACTCCTGACATAGAAAGTGTTCCTAATTGTCCAATCATAATATTATCTAATAAACTTGCAAGATTTGTAAAACCATTTTGAATAACAATGGGTATACAAATCGCAAGAACCATTTTATAAAATCCTTTACTTCCAATTAGTTTTTTCATATTCCCTCCTATGTGTAAAAGATATTATAATCGATTATGCATTTAAAAAAAAGAGCTTTCGCTCTTTTGACTACTTATTATCTCCTAATAATTGAAGAATATCTAAGAAGATATTAACAAAGTCTAAATAAAGATTAAATGCTCCATAAATACTTAATTTTTCTAACATTTCTGGATTAGATGAAGCATAATTATAAAGTTGTAATGATTTTTGCATATCATATGCTGTAATTCCTGCAAATAATGCAAGTGAAATCAGTGGCATAATAAGTGTTCCCACACCTAAATGAAAAATCATCACAATAACTGAAAAAATAATATAAACAAATAATCCTGCTAGACAGATTGTTCCAATGCGTGTTAGATCCATTTTAATCACTGTTCCTAGTACAACAAGCACACCAAAGTAGATGGCTGCTACTAAAAAAGCAAGTGCAACGCTAAAGGAAGTATAGCTTGCAATAACATAAGAAAATGTCACACCAGTAATGACTGAATAGATCATATAAAGAACTTTTGCTGTAATTGGTTTCATTGTCATTAAACGTCTTGATAAACCAATAACAACCGCAAATTGAAAAATAATTAAAATGAAAGGAAGCATTCCTGCATAAGACATAAATGATGATTTTTCTAAAGCAAAAGCTGTCACAAAAGTTGTTAAAACACCAATAACCATCCATTTAAAAATATTGTTAATGTATTGTTGTATCGTCATTGAACGATCTTCAACATATTCATAAGTTTTGTTATCCATATTCATTCTCCTATCCTTGAATAATACGATTTTCTAAAATTTTCTTTTCAGGTAATGTTTTTTCAACATATCCTAAAATACAACAACCAATACCAACGTAATCCTCTAAATGCCATTTTCGAAGATATTCTTGGCCTTTTTCTAATTCAAACATTTCTTTACAACGATTGATCCAACAAGAACCTATATTTAATGCATAAGCTCCTGTCTGCATAGCCCCAATCACTAATGAACCATCTTTTATACCATTACTTTCATCTTTTGGGACAAAGATAAAACATACTGTTGGTGCTCCATAAAAAGGATCTGCTTCTTTACCCCAAATGAAAGCATTTAACTTAGATAATTCTTTGATTTCTTCTTGATTTTGAACTACCACGATTTTACTTGATTGTTTGTTCATTCCACTAGGGGCATTTAAACCACAATCAAGGATAGTTTTTAATTCTTCATCTTTGATTTGTTCTTGTTTAAAACTACGACAGCTTCTTCGAGTTGTAAGTGCTTGAATAGCTTCCATATTTATTCCTCCAATCCTAAAATATAATTGATAAATTGTTGAGCAGTTCTTCCTGATGTTCCACCATGAGAAAGTTCCCATTTATTCGCTTCTAATAATAATTCTTTTTCATCCATTTGGATATTATTTTTATGAGCTAATTCTAAAACAATATGATTAAATTCTTTTTTCATTGGTTTAGAATAATTGATTTTAACCCCAAAACGATTAACTAATGAAAGTTTTTCTTCCATGGTATCTGATTGATGCATTCCATTTTCTTGAACAACATCATTACGATCAGACCAGTTTTCTTTAATAAGATGTCTTCTATTACTTGTTGCATAAATAAGAATATTTTCAGGTTTTGTTTCAACTCCACCTTCAATTACTGCTTTTAAGAATTTATATTCAATTTCAAATTCTTCAAATGATAAATCATCCATATAGATAATAAAACGATAATTTCTATTTTTAATCATCGCAATAATATTTGATAAATCTTTAAACTGATGTTTATAGATTTCAATCATTCTTAGACCTTGATCATAAAATTCATTTACAATTGCTTTAATACTTGTTGATTTACCTGTTCCACTATCCCCATAAAGTAAAACATTATTTGCTTTTCTTCCTTCAACAAAAGCTACAGTATTATCTAATAACTTTTTCTTTTGAATTTCATAACCAACTAAATCATCTAAAACAACTTCATCCATATTATTAATTGGTTTTAATTCTACATAGTTTTCATGACTTGTCGCAATTCTAAAGGCTTTATTTAAACCAAACATACCTACTCCATAATCTTTGTAGAATTGTGTTACAACATCAAAGAATTCTTGTTCATTCTTTGTTTCTTCTAGTTTCTTTGAAAGTTCTTGAACTTTTAAAGAAACATTCTTGTTGTACATCAATTCTGGTTTTGATAAAGCTTTATAATTAGCAAGAGTTGAAAAACAATCAATATTTAATTCCTTTTCTATTGTACTAAAATCATAATGAAATAATTCATAGAACACTTTAAAATCATTTAAAGCAAAATGATTGACCGTACCTTCTCTTGCCCCTTGTTTTTCACAAGTCATACTAAATGGATTTTCATTTGTCATTAATAAATAAGTCAAATAATTATGCCATAAATTATCATTAAATCCATATTGAGTTGCAAGTTCTAATAATCTTTTTATCTGACCATAAATTTCTTGACGAAGTTCATGATTTGATTTTTCATCATCTGATAACAACTTAGCAAGTTGTACTAAAATTTCATCCTTTGGTAAATTCCCATAAAGAATTAAATTTGATATTAATTCATACATATATATAATCCCCCTAATTTTCTTTATTTTAACGCATCTTTTAGGAAAATGAAATAAAATGATGTATAATAGTTTCAATGAGGTGAAAAAAATGGAAAATGGTGTTTTATTACAAGGGTTTCATTGGTATATAAAACCTGAAGAGAAACTTTGGAAACAACTTCAAGAAAAAGTAAAATCTTATAAAGAAATGGGTTTTTCAGCTATTTGGTTACCACCTGCTTATAAAGGCGTTGGCGGTATTCATGATAATGGTTATGGTGTTTATGATCTTTATGATTTAGGAGAATTTAATCAAAAAGGAAGTATTGAAACAAAATATGGAACAAAAGAAGATTATTTAGCGTGTATTCAAGCTTTTCAAAAAGCAGGAATCGATGTCTATGGAGACATTGTCTTGAATCATAAAATGGGCGCTAACGGTACTGAAATTGTTAATGCAAAAGAAGTCAATCGTCAAAATACTAATGAAATCATTTCTGGTGATGAACAAATTAAAGTCTATACTCTTTTTACTTTTCCTGGTAGAAATTAAAAATATTCTGATTTTATTTGGCATTGGTATCATTTTGATGGGATTGATTATGATGAAAAGACCCATCGTAATACCATTTTCCTTTTTGATCAAAAAAGTTGGGATCAAGAAGTCGATGATGAAAATGGCAATTATGATTATTTAATGGGAGCGGATTTAGATTTTGGAAATGAAGAAACCGTTCAAGAAGTTACCTCATGGCTTTATTGGTATATAAATTTAACTAAAATCAATGGCTTACGTCTCGATGCTGTTAAACATATTCCCGCTTCTTTTTATAAAAACCTCTTGCTAAAAATATATCACGATTTTAATAAAGAATTATTTACGGTTGGTGAGTATTGGCACGGAGATGTGTATCATTTAGAAAAGTATTTAAAAGAAGTCAATTTTGAAATGTCTTTATTTGATGTTCCTCTTCACTATCATTTTTATGATGCAAGTCATAATGAAAATTATGATTTTTCTCATATTTTTGATCAAACGCTTGTTTCCATGTATCCTTCAAATGCAGTTACTTTTGTCGATAATCATGATACGGAACCAAGTCAATCATTAGCCTCTTTCATTCCTGATTGGTTTAAAGGACATGCTTATTGTTTAACTCTTTTAAGAAAATCAGGGTATCCTTGTGTTTTCTATGGTGATTTAGAAGGTATTGATTATGAAAATGTTTCTTCAAAAAAAGAAATGCTTCACCAGCTCCTTTCTTTAAGAAAACAATATAACGAAGGAAATCAAGAAGATTATTTTGATCATCCTCATTTAATTGGTTGGACAAGACATACTGAAACAAAAGCAATGGCAATTATTATGACGAATTCAAATGGTGGTATTAAATCAATGTATGTTGGTAAAGAAGATCGCCATTGTTATTATGTCAATGTCTTTAATGGTTATCAAAGAGTTCTTATTAATGAAGATGGTTATGGTGATTTTTATTGTGAGGATAAAAACTTTGCTGTATACGTAAAAGAGTAATGATTCAGTTTTCCTGATTCATTACTCTTTTTTATAATTATAAAATTAGTTTTTTTGTCATCTAATCCAATTAAATTCAATTCAATCTTTACAACAGTTTCTTTTATATCAACATTTTCAAAATCATGCCCACATGTTATTGCTTCTAAAACATCAGAAAATGAAACTGAATATCTTCCATCGTTTTCTTTTAAGAAAATGGCAGGATAATATAATTTCATACTCTTTCTCCTTTTTAATATTACGTATTTATACTTGAAGCATGATTATTTTTTTAATCAACACATTTAATTTATTTTAAATATCAAACAATCTGATAAGCCTTACATACTTCTTTGACCCAACGAGAAGCATCCAACAACAATTCTTCATGTCTTAAATCAAATTCAATGATATCAGGTTGTTTGAAATATTTTTCATAACGTTTTCGATACTTTTCACCCATCTTTTTTGAATAGAATACATGAATTGTTGTATGAGGTACTTGGATTTGTTGACCCACTTTTGTATATAAGTCACTACAAAATTGATTTTTCATTGATTCTTTAGAAATAAAAGAAAAATCAATGCCACTTCCTATACCCATGAGTTCCATGAATTTCTTTCGATAATTTGCATTTTCATCTTGAGTATTCATTCTTTTAGAAATAAATTTTTTAGCTAGTCTACTTCCTTTGCCTGTAATTAAAGGATAAATAATGGACATTACAAGTGCAGTTTGTAGTTTTGCAAGAAGCTTAGAAGTTTGATCCATATCACTTGAACCAATAATCGCATGATCGATATGAATGTTTTCTCTACTTAACAGTAAAGATACAAAAGATCCGCCAAGTGAACAACCATAGACAGCAAAAATATGACCATTAAAATATTCTTGAATATATTGTTCAATCTTTTTTGTTTCATCTAATTCAGAGATAAAAGTAGAGTGTTCTGTTTCATCAAAACCACTATAACTGACAATTGCGACATAAAAATATTCTTTTAACCCTTCTATAACATGTCCAAAATTATTTTTCCAATAACAACACGTTCCTGGAAACAACATCATTACTGGCTTTGATTGATCTCCAAATGTAGAAACTTTCATAGAATCCCCCCGTTAGCTTTAGCTAACATAATGCTAACATACTTTATGCTAAAAAAAGAAGGATTTCTCCTTCTAATATTATAAAGCTCTATATTTAAAATCAAAAATATCGTTGTGCTAGATGTATCGTTCTTGTTATTATTACTATCTTTTACCCAATTTACCTAACTAATAATTTATTTTGTATATTCTTTAATTAATGAATTAATCCATGAATTAATATTTGAAAATCTAAAACCTAATTTTTTAGCAAGAGCAGTATTTATTTGGTAACTTTCTACATCATTGTATGGAGCAATTTCTGTAGTCTTTTTTAAAAATAACTCAGAAATGTTTTTATCAAGAACATTTTTATTCGGCTCAAGTATTGATAAAATCTCATACATTGATAAAACTCCATCACTAGCAGCATTAATACATCCCTTAAAATCATTTACATCTTTTAAAAATGCTAGAAATTTCCCGGCTTCTTTAGAATCTACGAAACTCATCTTATTTTTTATATTATTTACATATAAATTTTTCTTTTCTCTATAACATTTTATATACTTAATCAATCTTCCTGTATAATCATCTTTTCCTATAACAAATGGGAATCTAACACAAATATAGTTTATATCATTAAATTTTTGTAATATTGCAGCCTCAACAAGACGTTTCCCTTCTGCATATTCAACTTCATTTCGTTTACAATTAATATATGGATAAGTTATTGAATCAAAATCAGTTTCTTTTACATCTCCTTTTAAAGGATTGTAAACAGATGTAGAAGACGTAACAATATATTTTCCACAATGAATATGTGGTAATAATATTTCTATATCATTAGAACAATATGCCAAGTTATCATATATTACATCAAAATATTTGCCACTAAGGCTATTAATTATACTTAATTCATCATGTCTATCCAATCTAATTCTTTTAACTTTATTTCCAAAAGAATCACTAGTTAACCCTCTAGTTGCTATTGTTACATCACAATTACTTTTTAATAATTCATCAACCAAATGAATACCAAAGAATCTCGTACCACCTAAAACTAAAACTTTCATCTTACTTTCTCCTTTAAATAAAAATATAGAGTTAATGTTTTTGAATATACGTATATAATTTTCAAATTATATTTTTAGTACTTAATTTCTTAATTATTTCTATTTCACGAAATAAAGTTTCATCCAAGGAACAACAATTATTTAACATTTGATCATAATCATCAATATCAATACTTTTTCCTTGCAAAATCATATACTTTAGTATGCAAATTTGTGCTTTATGTTCTCCAATTCCTTTAAATTTCAATAAATTATTTTTTAATTCAATAAAATTAGTTACTTGAAAAACATTATTTATATCTTTAAAATCATATTTTAAAGTGTCAAACATACTATCTAGATAATCTATCATTTTATTAGAAAATCTGTGTTTAATGCCTTGTTTATAAAATAAATCCGTTAATTCTCTTTCGGTACATACATAGTTCTTTTTTTCCAATTCTTCAACTAATTTAAGACTATTTTGTAATGTAGTATTTGTATTTTGTGATTGATGAAATATCGTTGATATTAAAAGATAATATATTTGTTTTTTATTTATTTCTTCCATTTTCTTTTTATATTTTCCCTTTCCTTTTTTAAAAATGCATCATACAAATCAATTTGTAATTTATTAGCTATTGAAAATAAAACTATTAATACATCCGCAATTTCTTCTTCAATAGGAGAATAATTATTTATTTTGCATCTATCAATTGGTAAACTTGTTGAATCCTTTCTAATAGACTTTGCTAGCTCACCCACTTCTTCCATTAATAACATTAATTTTAATTCTATTGACTGATTGTTGAATCCTCTAATTTCTAAAACATTATTAATATAATTTTGTAGTTCCACTAATGATGTACCTTTCTTTAAATCATTGAAATATTCTTCTTGAGTTTTCATATTACTCTCCCCCCCTCTTTTTCACATAAAATTAAAATAATACTTTGCTTTATAAGTTCATTATACTCCAGACAATGCATAAAGTTGAATAAATAACATAAAATAGTTTTTTATCTAAAAAATCGTCTTACTGTTAATTGATAAATTTTGATCTAATATTCACCAAAATTAATTGATTTTCTCTAAACATAAATTGTATCATAGCTATCAATTATTCTTAATATAAACATGTTTAATTTTATATTAATACTGACTAACAATTAGAAACATATAAAAAAAGAAGGATTTCTCCTTCTAATATTGTAAAAAGATTTCTCTGATTTCATCACGATCATGTGTTTGTGTTAAAGCAAGCATGAGTAAAACTCTTGCTTTTTGTGGTGATAATGTATTTGAAGAAATACATAAATGATGTGGATCAAAAATTTCATCATCAAAAACAATCCCTTGTGAAATACGCGAAGAACGTACAAAAATAATTCCTTTTTCTGAAAGTTCTTCAATTGCTTTTAGCCATGCTTGGCTATAATTTCCACTTCCTGATCCCGCAATAACAATCCCTTCATGATTATTTGCAAGATCATATAAGATTTTAGCATCCGCACCACTGTAATAAAAAGCAATCGCTACACTTTTAATCGAATCAATACGTTTGTTAAAACGTGATTTTACCGTATGAATCTTACTTGTTTGTGTATAGAAATAGACTTCTTGATCTTGCATATATCCTAAACATCCTAGTGATCTTTGATCAAATGCATCGATTTTAAAGTTATTGACTTTTTCAATATCTCTTCCTGAATAAATCGTATTAGAAAATAATGCTAGAACACCTCGATTATAGGATTCTCCATGACAAGCTAAACAAATAGCTTGATAAAGATTAAATGGACCATCTGCACTCGTTGCTGTTGCTGGACGCATTGCTCCTGTTAAAACAACAGGTTTTGGTGTATTTAATGTTAAAGTTAAAAAATAAGCTGTTTCATCTAAAGTATCTGTCCCATGGGTAACGACTGCACCATCAATCGTGTCATCCGACAAAATTTCTTCAATGTTATTTTTTAAAATCAACCATTTTTCATGTGTCATTTCATTACTATCAATATTCATTAATTGATATTCTTTAATATGTGCGACTTCATTAATTTCTGGAATTGTTTCAATAATTGAATCAATATCAATTTCTCCTGCATGATAAGCTGCTGTTTTTCCTTTTTTACCTGTACCAGCAATCGTACCACCTGTTGCCACAATAGCAATTGTTTTCATAGTTCCTCCTTAGTATCGTATTTCAAAAGATTTTTCATGTTCTTTGATATTTAATAAATGATAATGGATTTGTTCTATTTCAATAAATGGTTGTTGATACAATTTTTCTATCATTCTTTCTATTTGCATTCCTTCTCCTTGAACTTCCATAGAAACCGAACCATCATATTCATTTTTTACAAACCCCGTTAATTTTAATTCATTTGCGATAGAAAAGCAACGAAAACGAAAACCAACCCCTTGAACTCTGCCTTTAAATAAATACTTTCTTCTTTCCATAAAAAATAACCGGTTTCCCCGATTATTTTAAACTATCTAAAATATCTTTCATTTTAAAGGCAAGTCCTTGGCATTTTTCAATTGAAAGAGAACATAAAGCAACACGAATACCTTTATTTACTTTAATTGTATAAATATCTTGAGCAATCATTGCTTCATGGAAACGAGTTAATAAATCATCATCTTCTACTTTTAAAGTCACAAAGAAACCTTCTTTATATGGATAATACGCTAAACCACATTCATCTGCTTCTTTTTTAAAGACTTCACATCTTTGTCTTAATAAATCTACATATTTTCCTTTTTCTTCGTTAAATTCATCTTTATGTTCTGTTGTTACTTTAACAAAGTTTTCCATTGCTGCATTAGGAATATTTGACCAAGAAGCTCTGGCATGTTTTTCCATCAAGATTTCAAGTGATCTTACATCTTCATGATTTTTCGCTAAAATAACAGCACCACCACATCTTAAACCATAAGAAGTTAATGTTTTAGAACAAGAGAATGCAACAATAACCATGACTTGATCATTCATACGATTAAAGGCATTCATATAATCTCTTGATCTTTCTAAGTTATAAGAATAATCAATATAAGCAATATCATCTAAGATAATAACAGGTCCTTCATTGGATAATTCATTACAAAAATCAATCACTTGATTCCATTCTTCAACTGTCATAGAATATCCTGTTGGGTTATGACATGGATCATTGATAATCGCTAAAACTTTACCTTGTCTTGCCATTACTTCAGTTAAAGTTTCTTTAAAACTTGTGATATTAAAATGATTTCCATCAAACATTTGATAGGCTTGTACTTTACAATTAGCAATCGTTGCCATTGATTTATAATTACCCCAAGCAATATGAGGAATAATTAAAGTTTGACCTTCATCTAAAACATTTAAAATGGTTGAACTTACTGCTCCTGATCCTCCAGGTGTTCCAATAACACTATGACATAAATCAAGTTTTGTATCTTGTACGACCCAATTATAAACTTGTTGTCTAAAGTTAGGATTTCCACTAAAACTTGAAGCATATTTTGCTTTTGTTCTATTATCTAAACTGTTATACGTATTAAATACGGTATCTAATGCAACTAAATTTCCATCTTCATCATATAATGAACCAATTGTCGCATTGACAATATTTTCTTTTCCTTTTTTAGCAATTGCATCATTTGCTAAACTTACGATTTTAAAAACATTATCAACAATTGGTTGATGATCTATATTTTGTCTAATAAATTTTTTCATCACACATACCTCTCTATTTCACTGATTTTATCTTATCACACTTTAATAAAAAATTCTCTAATTTTAAAGATTTTTTTAATTAAATACAATCTATCTTATCTTCCTTGTTCCATCTAACTCTTGATAAGCCATCCAAATTTTTTTAACAAATCGATGTGGTAAAACCTTCATCCCTAATATTTGTATTTTATTTATCGTTCCATAAAGGGAAACATCATTAGAACTTTCCATATCTTTAATTGCTTTTTTTATAACATCTTTTGCTTGATATACTTTTCCATAACGGATAACCACGGGCTTTTTATCTTTTTCAACAGCACGATCAAAGAATTCTGTTTCAACCCAATAAGGACAAATAGCTAATACATGAATCCCTCGATACTTCAATTCTTCATTTAATGCCCTTGAATAATTAAGAACAAAAGCTTTAGAAGCAGCATAAATATTTAAATAAGGAATTGGCATGTAGCCACTACATGAAGCAAAATTAACAATATGACTTTCTTTATGCATATAAGGTAAAATAGTATTTACCATTTTGACAACTGCCAGCATATTTAAATTCATCATATTTTCAATTGTTTCTGACGACATATTTTCATAATGATCTAATTTTCCATAGCCTGAACAATTAA
>OHAC01001087.1_pt1 | contig 26217 bp, 26 predicted proteins | sample 1577051 | NCBI WGS metagenome assembly OHAC01 (sample SAMEA3541499, study PRJEB24748) | human gut metagenome | biome: human gut; feature: human-associated habitat; material: faeces | place: China | collected 2012 | reverse complement strand
CGCAGTGATTCTGATAGGAATATGTCAGCTTTGCTGACCAGAATCACGCGCCAAGGCTCACGGACGTTCGACTTGAATATTTTGACAATTCCACTTTATGTGAAAAAATTGTGACTCATAGTGACAAATCAAAAAAAATAAAATAATATGAAAACAAAAGGAGGACATCATGAAAATTGTGAGTAAAGAACTGGCAAAAACTTATGATCCAAAAGCAATTGAGCAAAAGACATATGAAAGATGGTGTGAGAACAAATATTTTCATGCGGAAGTAGACCGCAGTAAGAAACCATTTACAACGGTAATGCCACCACCGAATATTACTGGTAAGCTTCATATGGGACATGCGTTAGACAATACATTACAGGATATTCTGATCCGTTATAAGAGAATGCAGGGATACAATGCATTATGGATCCCGGGAACAGACCATGCTGCCATTTCTACAGAAGTAAAAGTAACAAATCAGTTAAAGGCAGAAGGAATTGATAAAAAAGAACTTGGACGTGAGGGATTCCTGGAGCGTACATGGCAGTGGAAAGAAGAGTATGCAGGAACAATTGAAAATCAGTTAAAGAAACTGGGTATTTCCTGCGACTGGGACAGAGAGCGTTTTACAATGGACGAGGGATGTTCTAAAGCTGTAGAGGAAGTGTTTATTAATCTGTATGAAAAAGGATATATTTACAAAGGTTCTCGTATCATTAACTGGTGTCCGAAGTGTAAGACATCGTTGTCTGATGCAGAGGTAGAACATGAAGAGCAGAATGGTAATTTCTGGCATATTAAGTATCCAATCGTAGGAACAGACAGATTCCTTGAGATTGCTACAACACGTCCAGAGACAATGCTTGGAGATAGTGCGATCGCCGTACATCCGGATGACGAGAGATATAAAGATATCGTTGGTAAGAATGTATTGCTTCCATTGGTTAACAAAGAAATTCCAATCGTTGCAGATTATTATGTAGATAAAGAGTTTGGAACTGGTGCGGTTAAGATCACACCTGCACATGACCCGAATGACTTTGAAGTTGGAAAACGTCATAATCTTCCAGAGATTAATATCATGAATGATGATGCTACAATTAATGATAAAGGTGGCAAATATGCAGGAATGGATCGCTATGAAGCAAGAAAAGCAATCGTAGCTGATCTGGAAGAACAGGGATATCTTGTGAAAGTAGTTCCACATTCTCACAATGTAGGAACACATGACCGTTGCGGAACAACAGTAGAGCCATTGATCAAACAGCAGTGGTTTGTAAAGATGGAAGAACTTGCAAAACCAGCGATTGAAGCTTTGAAGAGCGGAGAATTAAAGTTTGTTCCGGAACGTTTTGATAAGATTTATCTGCACTGGCTTGAGAATATCAAAGACTGGTGTATTTCACGTCAGATTTGGTGGGGACACAGAATCCCTGCATATTATTGTGATGAATGCGGTGAATTTGTAGTAGCAAAAGAAGCACCGGAAAAATGCCCACATTGTGGATGTACACATTTCACACAGGATGAAGATACTCTGGATACATGGTTCAGTTCAGCATTGTGGCCATTTTCTACACTTGGCTGGCCGGAGAAAACAGAAGATTTAGATTACTTCTATCCAACAGATGTACTTGTAACAGGATATGATATCATTTTCTTCTGGGTAATCCGTATGGTATTCTCAGGAATTGAGCATACAGGCAAGTGTCCGTTTAATACAGTATTGATCCATGGATTGGTTCGTGATTCACAGGGACGTAAGATGAGTAAATCTCTCGGAAATGGTATCGATCCACTGGAGATCATCGATCAGTATGGTGCAGACGCACTTCGTCTGACACTGGTTACAGGCAATGCACCTGGTAATGATATGCGTTTCTATAATGAACGTGTTGAGGCAAGCCGTAATTTTGCAAATAAAGTATGGAATGCATCTCGATTCATTATGATGAATATGGAGAAAAATGTTGTAGAAGAGCCAGAAGATTTCTTGTTAAAACCGGCAGACAGATGGATTCTTTCAAAAGTAAACAGTCTGACAAAAGAAATGACAGAGAACATGGACAAATTTGAACTCGGAATCGCAGTTCAGAAAGTACATGATTTCATCTGGGATGAGTTCTGTGACTGGTATGTAGAGATTGCAAAATATCGTATTTATCATGCAGAAGAGGATTCACAGTCAGCACAGTGCGTTTTGTGGGTACTTAAGACAGTTCTTGGACAGGCATTGAAATTACTTCATCCATTTATGCCATTTATCACAGAAGAGATTTATGGCGCACTTGTACCGGAAGAAGAATCTTTGATGATGTCAAAATGGCCTGAGTATAAAACGGAATGGGAATTCCCAAGAGCAACAGAGGTAATGGAGCATGTAAAAGCAATTACACGCGGAATCAGAAATATGCGTGCAGAGATGAATGTTCCAAACAATAAACGTACAAAAGTTTATATTGTTAGCAGTAATAAATCCTTAATGGAAGCTTTGGAAGTATTTAAAAATTCTGTAAAACCACTGATGCTTGCAAGTGACATTATTCTTCACTACGAAAAGAAAGATGTTGCAGATGATGCAGTATCTATTGTAGTTCCGGGAGCAACTGTATATCTTCCAATGGAAGAGCTGGTTGATTTTGAGCAGGAATTAGAGCGTCTGAAAAAAGAAGAAGAGAAGCTCACAAAAGAAATCGCAAGAGCGAAAGGTATGCTTTCAAATGAACGTTTTGTAAGCAAAGCACCAGAAGCAAAAGTACAGGAAGAAAAAGAGAAACTGGAAAAATATACACAGATGCTGGCACAGGTTCAGGAACGTCTGGAAGGATTAAAGCGATAGAATATACAGATTTAAAATATCTGTAAATGATATATCTGAGATGGGGATGGATTGACAGCATATGTTGATTATCCCCGTTTTGGACATTTTGGAACAATGTCTTATAGACTAAAAAACATGTAAGAGATAACGTAACAGATTAGAACAGAGAGGATATCAATGAAGAAGGTGCATATGAAAAAGCCGGATATCAAAGGTACATTTCATAAGATAAAAAATTTGAAAAAGGAAGATATCAAGGCACATTGGAAAGAGAGTAAGGCACGACGACAACGAATTCTTGAGGAAAGAAGAAACAGCAGGTTTGCAAAGAAGATGCAGCCGGTGTACCGATTTATGAATCGATTTTCGCTGGTATTTCATTTCCTTTTAGCATGTATTTTGAATTTCTTTATAGAGGGGATTTCAAGACATTCGTTGATTCAGGCATGGCTCTATATGATAGAGACGCCAAAGGTATTTTTGTTCAATGCTTATCTGATATTTGCAACATTGATGATTGTATATCTGGTGAGGCGACGGGTATTTGCCCGTATTCTGATTAGTGTATTCTGGCTGATACTGGGTATTACAAATGGGTATATGTTAATGAAACGTGTAACACCATTTAATGCACAGGATTTAAAAGTATTGTCAGATGCTATTTCGTTGACAGGAAATTATTTTGGAAAAATGGAATTGATCATGTTGATCGTTGGAATCATTGCAGTAGTAATATGGGTGATTTCAATGTGGAGACGTGGTGGACAGTATACCGGTAAGATGCATAGGGTTGCTGCATTTTGTGGATTGATTGTAAGTTTAATGGGATATGTTGTACTTACGGATGTGGCAATTGATAAACGTGTGATTTCAAATTACTTTGGAAATATTGCATTTGCTTATGAAGATTATGGATTCCCATACTGTTTTACAGCGAGTGTATTTAATACAGGAATATCCGAACCGGCAGGTTACAGCAAAGAGACGATGGAAGCTATCAATAAAGATGGTGCGCTGAATGTAAGTGAGACAAGTCTGTCAGATGAAGACAAACCGAACATTCTATTTGTACAGTTAGAGTCTTATTTTGATCCGACAGAAGTAGAATGGCTGCAGTTTTCAGAAGATCCAATTCCGAATTTGCGCAAATTATACAGTGAATATTCATCAGGATATTTTAAGGTGCCGTCTGTAGGGGCAGGAACTGCAAATACAGAGTTTGAAGTGCTTACAGGAATGAGTATGCGTTTCTTCGGACCTGGAGAGTATCCATATAAAACTTATGCAAAGACAAAAGTAATTGAAAGTGCGGCATCATCACTGGAAAAATTGGGATATGGTGCAGAGGCACTTCATAATAATACAGGTAATTTCTATAGTCGTGCACAAGTTTATAATCATATGGGATTTGACCATTACACAAGCAAGGAATTTATGAATGTGCTTCAGACAACACCGAAAGGATGGGCAACAGACGATATTCTTGTTCCGCATATTTTAGAGTCAATGGATACAACGAAGCAGCAGGATTTTGTTATGACAATCAGTGTGCAGGGACATGGAGATTATCCGACAGAAAAAGTTTTAGATGATCCTGAAATTATTGTCAGTGGTGTGGAAGACGAAGGAAAGCGAAATGCATGGGAATATTATGTAAATGAAGTTCATGAGATGGACAAATTTGCAGGTCAGTTGATTGAAGCGTTAGAGAAACGCGGAGAACCGACAGTAGTTGTATTTTATGGAGATCATCTTCCTACAATGGGACTTGAAGCAAAAGATATGAAGAGCAAATATCTTTATAATACAAATTATGTTATTTGGGATAACATTGGATTGGAAAAGAAAGACGGGAATTATGCTGCATATCAGATCATGGCAGAAGTGTTTGATCGTTTAGATATCCATACAGGAACATTTTTTAATTACCATCAGCAGAGAAAAGATACAAAGAATTATCTGGCAGATCTTGAACTGCTCCAGTATGACGTTTTATATGGAAATCAGTATGTATATGAAAATACAGGCAAGCCGATCACAGAAGGTCATATGGTCATGGGTGTGAAAGATACATCTATTTCGGATATTGTAGAACAGTTGGATGGAACTTATAGCCTTTATGGAGAGAATTTTACAAAATATAGTAAGATCTATATCAATGATGAAAAACAGACAAGTTCATTTTTAAATAATACACGAATTGACCTAAAGGAAGCAGAATTACAAGATGGTGATGTGGTTTATGTGGCGCAGGTTGGTTCAAGTAATACGATTTTCAGGACTTCTAAGAAATATGAGTATAAAGACGGAGCATTAAAAGAACTTCCGACAGATCTAGATGACCCGGAAACAGGAAGAAATGCATTTGTAGGAAAAGACGCAGGAGAACAATAATGACCTATGATAAGGCAGTGGAATACATTAATGAGATTCCAAAATTTACAAAAAAAAATACGCCGGAGCATACGAAAGAGTTTTTAAAGCGGCTTGGAAATCCACAGGATAGCTTAAAAGTGATCCATGTTGCAGGAACAAATGGAAAAGGTTCCACAAGTTCCTATCTGGATGCAATGCTTCGTGCCCAGGGGAAGACAGTTGGTCTTGCACTGTCTCCTCATTTAGTAAAAATGAATGAAAGAATTGTAATCAATCATCAAATGGTCGATGATGATACATTTCTAAATGTATTTGAAAAGGTCAAAGAAAAAGTAGAAGGGATGGTGGAAGATGGTCTTCCACATCCTACTTTTTTCGAGTTTTTATTTGGCATGGTACTGATAGCATTTGCACAAGCGAAGGTGGAGTATGCAGTGCTTGAAACGGGTCTTGGAGGAAGACTGGATGCGACGAATTGTGTTGAACATCCAATCTGTTCAGTAATCACATCAATTGGAATGGATCATATGCAGTATCTTGGCAATACATTGGAAGAAATTGCCACGGAAAAGGCTGGAATCTTAAAAAATGCTGTGCCGGCTTTTTACATTGAAGGGCAAAAAGAAAGCAATCAGGTGATTGAAAAACGTGCAAAAGAACTTGGAATTTCATGTAAAAAAGTCTCGAAAAATGCGTTCGAAATTCTTGAAATTGATGAGAAATATATTGCATTTTCATGTGCAAATGCGTATTATGGAGATGTTACATGGAAACTAAACAACACTGGACGATATCAGGTAGAGAATGCAATGCTTGCGTTGGAGGTAATGCGTTATCTGTTTGGCACTGAAGGAGAATTACAAAAGTGGCAGGAAACACTTAGTGCATGTAAAGTAGGCGGGCGAATGGAAGAAGTCCTCCCACATATTTACATTGACGGGGCACATAATATCAGTGCAATCGAAAGATTTGTTGAGAGTGTTCCAAAGGATACTACAGGAATTGGAATTTTATTTTCTGTGGTAGAAGATAAAGATTATGAGGAAATGATTGCTTGTCTTTGTCAGCATGTGGATGCAGATTTTTTTGTGATCACACATATAGCAGATAAGCGTGCTGCAGATACAGAAAAGTTAGCAGAGATATTTCGTCAATATACAGAAAAACCAGTTATCGTGCAGGATTCGTTGAAGGCTGCATGGAACTATGTGACATCCAATCAGAAAGACAGGACAATTTATTGTCTGGGATCGTTGTATCTGGTGGGGATGGTCAAAGCTTTGATAGAGGAGGAGTCAAATGCTAGATTTTGAAGAAGAACTGAAGAAGTTTAAACCAAGTCTGGAAGTAGAAGATATTGAAGATGCCGTTTATCAGGAAGAGATGACAGATGTGATGGACCTCCTGAATAAGGTAATGGATCAACAGAAAAATTAGAAAGATTATGGTGAGCATAGATGGACTATACGAAGAAAATCATGCATTGTTCCAATTATTGGTACAATGATGGCCTGAGAAAAGCGCAGATTCGGGATTTATCGGGAGCGATTCTCTCACTTCGACAAAGTTTACAATATAATAAGGGGAATATTGCTGCCAGAAATCTACTTGGATTAGTTTATTATGGCAGGGGAGAAGTAGCAGAGGCACTGGTAGAGTGGATTATCAGTAAGAATTTGAAACCACGTGATAATATTGCAAATGAATACATACAGCGTGTTCAGGATTCATCCAGACGACTGGAGGCTATGGATCATGCAATTCAGGTGTATAATCAATGTCTGCAGTTATGCAGACAGGGAAGCATTGATATGGCAATTTTGAAACTGAGACAGGTTATCGGAGGTCATCCGACCTTTGTCAAAGCATATCAATTGCTGGCATTAATTTATATTCAAGATGGACAATATCCGAAAGCAAATTCATTGCTTCGCACTGCATCCAAACTGGATACAACCAATGCAACTACGTTGCGTTATATGCATGAACTCGAACTGCATCGCAGTAAGGTGCCTGCAAGGTCAGAGAAGAAAAAAGAAAAGAGAAAAAAGAAAAATTCTGTGGAATATAAGGATGGCAATGAAACAATCATTCAGCCGGCATATCATATCGTAAAGACGATTGCAGGAAAATTCACAATTATGAATATTATAATTGGAGCATTGATCGGAGCGATGATTGTCTGGTATCTCATTGTTCCGTCTGTTAATCAGTCGAAATCAGAGAAGACAAATAAGCAGATTATTGAGTACAGTGAGCAGATTAATGCCATGAAGGCACAAATCAGTGCGATGACAAGAACGCTGGACAATTATCGTACAGCAGGTAGCGATTCAGAGGCAGCAGCGCAGAATGCTGCAAGTACTTCAGACAGCTATGAGAATCTGATGTCTGCATCAACACAATATAATTCAGGAAACTATACGTATGATGTGATTGCAGATTCACTTTTGAATGTTAATCGTGATCTGCTTGGAGCATCCGGTCAGGAGATGTATGATGAGATGACAGGAGAGGTTTATCCATCTGCCTGTGAGATTAAATACGAAGCCGGAATAGAGGCACTGAATGTTGCAAATTATAGCTCTGCGATAGACAACTTGTCTAAAGTCGTAAGAATGAATGCTGATTACGATGACGGAGGCGCAAGACTTAATTTAGGTATTGCATATCTAAGAAGCGGAGATAATGACAATGCAATTGCCAATTTCCAAGCTGTAGTTCAGGAATATCCAGATACAGATTATGCACAAGAAGCAACAAACAATCTGAATATGATTTCACAGAATACTGAAGAAACACAGAAAACAGAATAATAAGTTTTCGGATATTTGAAATATACGGAAGAACAAAATATACAAAAGAGGTAATTATGTAGAAGATGCATAATTTCCTCTTTTTTTCTTTTACAAAGAATAAAAGAAGGTATGAAATACTCCAGATGAAAGATTGTAATACGAAAAAATATGACAGGAGGTAAAACAAGATGGATTATCAAGTGCAGGAAAATTGTCTGACAATATTTCTTCCAAAAGAAGTAGATCATCATAATGCGGAAGAAATACGGAAAAGTGCAGATTCAGTTATCGAAAAAAATCATATCAAATATGTGATTTTTGATTTTAAAGATACGGAGTTTATGGACAGTTCAGGGATCGGAGCAATAATGGGACGATATCGGATGATACAGCTTATAAATGGAGAAGTGTGGGCGGTACATACAAATGCAAGAATTAAAAAAATATTAACATTGTCCGGGATGACGAAAATAATGCAGATATATGAGGAGGAACAGGAAAATGGGGAACACAAATGAAATGGAAGTGATCTTTGACAGCCGCTCTGCAAATGAAAGCTTTGCACGAGTCGCAGTTGCGGCATTTTTAACGCAGTTAAATCCAACTGTGGAAGAAGTGTCAGATGTAAAAACAGCAATATCGGAAGCAGTTACGAATTGTATTATACATGGATATGAAAATGAAATAAAAAAGATTTACATACGATGTGAAATAAATGCGCATACATTTTATGTGTCGGTCAGAGATGAAGGAAAAGGAATTGAAGATGTAAAGAAGGCGATGCTGCCTATGTATACCACAAAACCAGAGGCAGATCGGTCTGGTATGGGATTTTCATTTATGGAAGCATTTATGGATCAGGTAGAAGTGGAATCCATACCGGGAGAAGGAACCGAAGTGAAAATGAAAAAAACAATTGGTAAAGGAAGAAATGCATGGACCACACAATCGCTTTAATTCAAAAATCACACGAAGGAGATAAAGCGGCAAGAGAACAATTAGTAGAGGAAAATGTAGGGCTGATCTGGTGTGTGGTAAAGCGTTTTTATGGACGAGGACTTGAAAGTGAAGATTTATTTCAGATAGGAAGCATTGGACTTCTTAAAGCTATTGATAAATTTGATCTTTCATATGATGTGAAATTCTCAACCTATGCAGTTCCAATGATTTCAGGGGAAATTAAGAGATTTTTGCGAGATGACGGGATGATAAAAGTGAGTCGTACACTGAAAGAATTATCTTATAAAATATTTCAAACCAGAGAAAAATTACTAGATTTATTGGGACGGGAACCAACCATTGAAGAGCTTGCAGACAAAATGCAGATAGACAAAGAAGAAATAGTAGAAGCACTGGAGGCCGGAAGTGAAGTAGAATCCATTTATAAACCAATACATCAAAAAGAGGGAAATGAAATCCGGCTGATGGATAAGCTGGAAGAAAAAGAACACAGAGAAGAAAAGATACTGGATCACATGTTGTTACAACAGTTGCTTGGGACATTAGAAAAAGAAGAACGCACATTAATCTATATGAGGTATTTTCAAGATAAGACACAATCACAAGTAGGAAAAGAATTAGGAATATCGCAGGTACAGGTTTCCAGAATGGAGAAGAAGATTATGGAAAATTTAAGGAAAATTGGAACATAGAATCAGAGAAGTCATTTGATTAAGTTATGTATATTTTAAAGAGAAGAGAAAATACTAAAGAGCATATCATAAAAGTACATGAAATGGAGATGAAAAGTTTGGAAGATGGAAGAAGAAAAATAAGAATATGCCTGACAATTATGCTGATAGCTGCGGTGATATCAGGTGTTTGCTATTATTATAGTGCTGCCGGGAAGGCTGAGCGTTACGAATCAGAAGAGACGTTAGTAAATTCCGAGGAGAAATGCAATGGCTGTTAAGCAGGAAACGCTATATATAAAAGGTGATAAAAATATAGAAGTGACAAAGCCAGAGGTAACGCTGGGGGATATTTTGTCTATGGAATGTAGTAATCAAAATGTAATTCCGAGGATTAAAACGATTAAGGTTATGAAAATGCAGGAGAAAGAGGGACAGCGCAAAGTCATATCTATTTTAAAAATCATAAAATTAATACATGAAATATATCCGAACATGGATGTTCAAAATTTGGGCGAGACAGATATTATCGTAACTTACGAAGAGCAAAAACCAACAGGGATGATAAGCCATTTGATAAAAATCGGATTTACTGCAGTATTGACATTTACAGGTGCGGCATTTGCAATCATGACATTTAACAATGATGTATCAGTCAGAAAATTATTTTCTCAAATCTATCAATTGATGACAGGAATAAAACCGCAGGGATCTACAATCTTAGAACTAAGTTATTCCATCGGACTTACGATAGGGATACTATTGTTTTTTAATCATTTTGGAAAGAAAAGGTTTTCAGTGGACCCTACACCGTTGGAGGTGCAGATGCGAACTTATGAAAATGAAATACAGACAACCCTTGTAGAAAATGCTTCAAGAAAGGGGAAAGAACTGGATGCTGATACGTCAAATTCTAATGGCAGTAATCGGTCTTAGCGCAGGAATATTAGTGGCGGGAGGGCTGTTTGGATTTATTGTTGAATTAGGTGTCATCGCTGATTTTGCAGATCGGACACATACAGGAAATAAAATTCATTTGTATGAAGACTGTGCAGCTTTAGGAGGAATTATAGGGAATGTTATTTTTGTATATTCGATACCGATTCCTTATGGCAAAATTTTGCTTATTCCGATAGGGCTGCTAATCGGGATTTTTGTCGGGTGTTGGGCGATGGCACTGGCAGAAATTCTAAATGTTTTTCCGATATTTATCCGTAGATTAAAAATAACAAAATATATTGCTGGATTGATATGTGCAATGGCATTGGGAAGGGGAGTCGGAGGTGTGATATATTTTTTCCTGATGCATTGATAATTTTAATATGGTACATTTTTATAAAAAGAATTATAATTACAGTAGTTATAATTTGAGGAGGCAAAAGATGAAAAAAATTGGATTTATCGGAGTTGGAATCATGGGAAAATCCATGGTGCGAAATCTTATAAAAGCAGGATTTGAGCTGCATATTTATGCTCGTACAAAATCGAAAGTAGAAGATGTTGTTAACGAAGGGGCTATTTTTCATGATAGCATTGCAGAGTGCGTCAAGGAATGTGAGGCTGTTATTACAATAGTAGGATTTCCTGTCGATGTTGAGGAAGTTTATTTTGATAAAGGAAATATTTTAGATAGTGTACAACAAGGCACATATTTGATTGATATGACAACTACAAGTCCGATGCTGGATCAGAAAATTGCAGAAAAGGGAAAAAAGAAAGACCTTCATGTTTTGGATGCACCTGTTACAGGTGGAGATATTGGAGCAAAAAACGGAACGCTTTCTATTCTTGTAGGTGGTGAAAAAGCAGATTATGAGGCTTGCATGCCATTGTTTAAGGCTATGGGGACAAATATTAATTATCAAGGTGGTATCGGATGTGGACAGCATGCAAAACTTGCTAATCAGATTATGATAGCAGGAACGTTGTCAGGAGTATGCGAAGCATTTACTTATGCAAAAGCAAAAGGGCTGGATCTTCAGACATTGCTTGATTCCGTGTCGACAGGGGCAGCTGGAAGTAAGCAGTTAGATACTTTTGGACCTAAGATTTTAGAGGGTGATTATGCTCCGGGATTTTTTATGAAACATTTTATTAAGGATATGAAATTGGCACTTACAGAAGCAAATATGAGTAATATTAATTTAGACGTTTTAAGTCAGGTGCTTGCAAATTATGAATTATTGCAAGCGGAAGGTTATGGAGAATTAGGAACGCAGGCACTTATTAAATACTATGAAGAAGAAATGGAGGAGTAAAAAATAACTATGCCATCCAGCGAATTGGAGTCGGGCTTGCCCAACGAAGCTCCCGCAGGATGGCATAGTCGTTTCTTACGAAAAATTTATCATTATAAAATTACTTTAATGTCATGATAACACTTTTTCCGGCCTGGACCTCGCCTTTTTCACATACGAGCTCTTTTCCGTCTAAATCTGAACTAATCAGAACAGGAGTAATGGAGTTGCGTCCGGTCTCTTGGATGAATTCCAAATCTGCTTCTGCAATCAAATCTCCGGCTTTTACTTTATCTCCAATCTTTGCATAAATGTGGAAACATTTTCCATTCAGTGCAACTGTCTCAAGCCCCATATGTATTAAAATTATCACTCCACTTTCTGAAGTTATTTCATAGATATGGCCTGTTTCTACCACTTTGGATACGACTCCGTCAACTGGGCTTACAATCTTTCCGTCAGTTGGGATGATTGCAATGCCGTCTCCAAGTATTTTTTCTGTAAATATCGGATCTGGTACATCTGTAATTGCAACTGCTGTACCAGTCATTGGTGCTAAAATTACTTCTTGTGTTTTTCCTTGATTCTTCATATCTAAATCCTCCGCTAGATAATATATGTTCTTTTCCTCATTTTACAAATTCTTAATTATAGTCACTGCTTTAATAAATTTCAATCCTCTTTTGAAAATTGTTTCAGAATTCTATGTTTTGCATATTTTGGGGTATTAGTTTCATAAATTTGTTATTCAGAATTTAACTGAATCAGCAAAATTGAACTCATAGAACAACGTCTTGCAATTCGTCAGTCCTCTGTGATAAAGTATAGAAAAAGCAGAAGAGACGGAAAGTGATGCTATGAGAACATATAAATTAACAATTGCATATGATGGCTCCAGATTTCGAGGATGGCAGCGACAGCCGGACACAGATATGACAATTCAAGGGATTTTGGAACGTGATATTAGTGAGTATGTGGGATATAAAGTAGAGGTGAATGGCTCCGGGCGTACAGATGGCGGAGTACATGCGTCTGGGCAGACAGCCAGTATTATTCTATCAGGTAAGGTGGATGAGCCAGTATTTCTTACAGAGATAAATGAGAAAATTCCGGAGGACATCCGTATTGTGAATATGGAACTTGCAAAGAACGGGTTTCATGCACGTCACAGTGCGAGAGGTAAGAGATATGAATATACGATTGATACTGCAGAAAAAGCAGATGTATTTCTGAGAAAATATTCATTTCATTATCCAGAAATGATTAATGTGAAAAAGATGGAGAAGGCAATCGAATATTTGCGTGGAAGCCATGATTTTGCAGGATTTACAGATCGGCCGGATGAAAAGTCCACAACAAGAAGAATTTATGATATAATAGTTAGGCAAGACGGACACAGACTTAGAATTGAGTATACCGGAAGTGGATTTATGTATCATATGGTAAGAATTTTAACAGGAACACTGCTGGAAATCGGTAGTGGGAGAAGAAGTCCGGAAAGCATAAATGAGATAATTGAGTCCGGTCAACGTGCAGATGCGGGATTTTTAGTACCTGCAGGCGGACTATGCTTGAAAGAGGTGTTTTATAAATAATGAAATTAGTATCATGGAATGTAAATGGAATCCGGGCATGTGTGCAAAAAGGATTTCTTGATTTTTTTAATGAGATTGATGCAGATATTTTTTGTATTCAGGAATCAAAGATGCAGTCTGGACAGTTAGAACTTGACTTGCAGGGGTATAATCAATATTGGAACTATGCAGTGAAAAAAGGATATTCAGGAACTGCAGTGTTTACAAAGAAAGAACCAATTCAAGTAAGCTATGGAATCGGGATAGAAGAACATGATCAGGAAGGTCGTGTGATAACATGTGAATTTGAGGATTTTTATTTTGTTACAGTGTACACACCAAATTCTCAAAATGAGTTGAAACGCCTGGATTATCGTATGCGATGGGAAGACGATTTTCGTGCGTATTTAAAGTCTTTGGAAATGAAGAAACCGGTTATTGTAACTGGGGATATGAATGTTGCTCATAAGGAAATTGATTTGAAAAATCCGAAAACAAATCGTAAGAATGCCGGATTTACAGATGAGGAGAGACAGAAGTTTACAGAGCTTTTAGATGCAGGATTTATCGATACATTCCGATATTTTTATCCGGAGCAGGAAGGAATCTATTCCTGGTGGTCTTATCGCTTTAAGGCAAGAGAGAAGAATGCCGGATGGAGAATTGATTATTTTTGCGTATCAGAATGTCTGAAAGACAGATTGCAGGATGCACAGATTCTAACAAATGTAATGGGTTCAGACCATTGTCCAATTGTATTGGAATTAAAAGACAAATAAATAATAGGAGGCGGTCATCGTGACTAAAATTGACATTATTTCTGGATTTTTAGGAGCTGGAAAGACAACATTTATTAAAAAGCTTTTAAAGGAAGCATTTGAAGGAGAACAGGTTGTTCTGATTGAAAATGAATTTGGAGAAATTGGTATTGATGGTGGATTTTTAAAAGAAGCCGGAATTGAGATTAAAGAGATGAATTCAGGCTGTATCTGCTGTTCACTGGTAGGTGATTTTGAGAAATCTTTAAAAGAAGTAATCGACACATATCATCCGGATAGAATATTGATCGAGCCATCGGGAGTTGGAAAGCTTTCGGATGTTATCAAAGCAGTACAGGATGCGCAGGTTAATCTTGATGCACAGTTGAATAGCTTTACAACAGTTGTTGATGTGACTAAATGTAGAATTTACAGTAAAAACTTTGGAGAATTTTTCAGCAATCAGATTGAGTATGCAGGAGCAATTATTTTAAGCAGAACAGACAAAGCAAAACATGAGAAGGTTGAAGAAAGCGTTGCTATTTTACGTGGATTAAATGAGAAAGCACCAATCATCACAACTCCAATCGAGCAGCTTTCAGGAGAAAAATTGCTTGAAACAATGGAAGGAAGCAAGTCTTTGGAAGAAGAACTTCTGGCTGAGATTGCTTGCCCGGAATGCGGCGGACATCATGAACACGATGAGGAGTGCGGATGTGGACATGAGCACCATCACCATCACGATCATGATGAGCACGAGCACCATCACCACCATGACCATGATGAGCACGAGCACCACCACCATGACCATGATGAGCACCACCACCACCACGACCATGATGAGCACGAGCACCATCATCACGACCATGAGCATGGCGAAGAATGTGGATGTGGATGTGGGCACGATCATCATCATGACCATCATGGACATCACCATGCTGACGAAGTATTCACAAGTTGGGGTAAAGAAACAATCCAGACATATACAAAAGAAGAAATCAGCAATATTTTGAAAACGTTAGAGTCAGATTCTTTATATGGTACAATTCTTCGTGCTAAAGGTATGGTTGCAGGAGCTGATGGAGAATGGATTTATTTCGATATGGTACCGGAAGAGCATGAAGTCAGAACGGGAGCAGCAGAGTATACAGGAAGAATCTGTGTGATTGGCTCAAAATTGGATGAGCATAAGCTGGAAGAGTTATTTGGCATTGCAAAATAATTAAAAGGAGAAAATATTATGGAACCAGATGTTATGGTCTATCTTATGACTGGATTTCTTGATAGCGGAAAGACACAGTTTTTGAAATTTACATTAGAGCAGGAATATTTTCAGATTGATGGGACAACACTTCTGATCCTTTGTGAAGAAGGGGAGGAAGAATATAGTCCGGAGATGTTAAAAGAGCATCGTATTGTAATGGAAACAATTGACGATCCAGAAGCTTTGACAGAGGAATGGCTTGAAAAACTGGATGAAAAATATCATCCGGAAAGAGTTGTTATCGAGTACAATGGAATGTGGAAGGTCAGTGATTTTGAAAGTTTGAAACTGCCAAAAGGCTGGGGAATCGAACAAAAGATCACAACAGTAGATGCGAGCACATTTCAGATATATCTTGCAAATATGAAACCATTGTTTGTGGAAATGGTCCGCAATTCAGAGATGGTATTATTTAATCGTTGCAGTGACGTAAAACCACTTGCAGGATATCGTCGAAGCGTAAAAGTTGTAAGTCCTCAGGCAGAAGTTATTTTTGAGGATGAGAATGGTGAAGTGGAAAATATTTTTGAAGATGAGGTACCATATGATTTGAAAGCGGAAGTTATTGAAATACTTCCGGAAGATTATGGAATCTGGTATGTGGATATGATGGAAAATCAGGAACGCTACGATGGAAAAGTTGTAGAATATACAGCCAGAGTTATGAAACCAAGAAGCTTTCCAAGTAAATTATTTTTCCCGGGAAGAATGGCAATGACTTGCTGCGCAGATGATACAACATTTTTAGGATATATTTGTAAAAGTTCTTATGCACCAAAATTAAAAGCAGGACAGTGGGTAAAAGTGCGTGCAAAAGTAGGGTATGAGAAACTGGCAATGTATCGAGGAGTTGGTCCGGTGTTGACAGCGGAAAATATTGAGCCGGCTGAAGCGATTGAAGAGATGGTATATTTTAATTAATATGAAAATGTGATAGGGAAGAGAAGAACCACCAGGAAGATTATTTTAATTTTCTTGGTGGTTCTTTGAATTCTTGCTTATATGCTCTGGAAAATGCGGAATAACTTTGAAAACCGCAGGCAAAACATGCATCTGTAATAGGCATGCCAGAGTGAATATAACGTCTGGCGAGCAACAGCCGGCGATAAGTAATGTAATGACCGATAGTAACACCGGTTTCTGCTTTGAACAACCGCATCATATGATATTTACTCAGATAAAAGACAGATGCGAGGGAATCCATACTTATTGTCTCTGTTAAATGATCTTGAATATAATTCATAATATCCAGAACCTTTTTGTTATAAAGCTTGGTGTCAAGGTATTCGATGCCCTCTTTTAATGTGGCACGATTTAATTGAATCATAAATTCCAGGAATAAAATCTGGCGGTATAAGCTTCCTGCATATTCATGATCGTGGAACGAGCGTTCTAAGCGCTGGGTAGTCTTATATAGTGAGCTGGTTTCTAAGGAAGGAATTCGAAGCACATAAGACTGCTTCTCGCGGGCCTGTTCAAAGCAATAAGCGAGATTATATTCGGTAGTTCGGTAAGCTTCCATAAATCCGGGGGAAATATAAACGATGATTCTTTCATATGGAATGGAAGAGTCTACCTGGATACGGTGAATGTCATTTCGATTGACGAGGACAATGTCGTAAGGGTTTAGAGTATAAGTCTTTCCTTCAATAAAATATTGTACATTTCCACTGATAAAAATAGTGATTTTATGGAAATTGTGCGTATGATAATCAAACTCGGTATCCACTTGATCTTTTAAATGAAAAATCCGAAAATCACTGTTTAAATATCCTCGTTTCTGATATGTTTCCATAACATCCCTCCTTTATATGGTCCGATAATATGATATTAAACAAAAACAGCATTATTTGCAATATAGAAAGCAGTTATTTTGTATTATTCAAATATAATGCTATGTATAATAAAAATATCATGGGAAAAATAGTATATTAATGTGGGAGGAGTAGATTATGCAGATTTTATTAGAAAAATATCATGGACTGGGAAATGATTATCTTGTATTTGATCCAAATAAAAATGAGTTGGAATTAAACGAAGCTAATGTCAAGATGATTTGTAATCGAAATGTAGGGCTTGGCTCAGATGGTATTTTGGAAGGCCCTTTGCTGGGAGAACGTCTGGCTGTGAAAATCTGGAATCCGGATGGAAGTGTTGCAGAAAAGAGTGGAAACGGAGTTCGTATTTTTGCAAAATATTTAAAAGACGCAGGATATGTACAGAAAAAGAATTATGAATTGATGACAGATGGCGGTATTGTAGAGATTACATATTTGAATGAAGAGGGAAGCAGACTGCGTATATCTATGGGAAAATTATCCTTTGTGAGTGAGGAAATCCCGGTAATAGGAGAAAGAAGAGAGGTTATCAATGAGGATATGGTATTTGGCAACAATCTGTATCCGGCAACATGCGTGTCAGTAGGAAATCCGCATTGCGTTATTCCAATGCAGGAAATTTCAAAAGAACTGGTTTGTAAAATCGGTGTACATTCTGAGAGTGCAAGATATTTCCCAGAACGAGTGAATACGGAGATTATGAAGGTGACAGATCGCAATAACATCGCAATTGAAACATACGAGCGTGGTGCGGGTTATACAATGGCGACTGGAACAGGTGCGTGTGCGGCAGCAGCAGTGGCATATAAATTGGGATTGACAGAAAACAAGATGCTTGTGCATATGCCAGGTGGTGATCTTCAGGTTGAAATTACAGATGACTGGAATGTGTATATCACAGGAGATGTCTTCTATATTGCAGAGATTAAGCTGAGTACAGAATTTTCGGAAATGTTGAGAGTATAAGAAAGACATTGTGGATAATTCTAAAATTATGTGAAAAAAATTTAATTTAACATAGTGAGTTGGGGGAAAGAGAGAGTCCTGCAGGAGAATAATTGCTTGCAGAGATTCTCTCTTTGTGCTAGTATTTCTATAACAGAATTGTGCAGTTACTGTGCGTAGTATATGGAAAGCAGTAATGTCACGAAAGAAAAAGAGGTAGAGAGATGCTGATAGAAATTGATTTTAACAGTGAAGAAGCGATTTATATTCAGCTTCGCAATCAGGTTATACTGGGAATTGCAACTGCGAATATTCATGAGGGGGATTCACTTCCTTCAGTGCGTCAGCTTGCAGAAACGATTGGCGTTAATATGCATACGGTGAATAAGGCATATAATGTTTTGAAACAGGAAGGCTTTATTACATTGGATAAAAGACGTGGAGCAGTTATTGCTCTGGATGAGAATAAAATCCGTGCAGTAGAAGAGATGCGTCAGCAATTGCAGATTGTTTTGGCAAAAGCATGCTGTCGTGCGATTTCGAGAGAAGAGATCCATGAACTGGTGGATGAGATTCTGGATGAATATGAGTCGTAGAATTTGACAGTAACGGATAACATTGATAACTGGGAATCAGACAGAAAATAGATAAGCAGACGGAGGTTATATGCAGATTAAATTTACACAACAAGCACAGCATGCAATTAGTAATGCAGAAAAAGCAGCAAAGAAATTAAATCATCATTATGTAGGAACAGAACATTTGCTTCTTGGATTGCGGCAGGAATTTGCAAGTGTAGCCGGGCAGGTGCTGGCAGGTCATGGAGTAGATGAAGAGAAGCTTTTAAAGTTAATGGATGAGCTCGTAGCACCAAATAAAAAGACGGAAAAGAGACAGAAGCCGAAAGAAAGCCCGAGATTTCAATATATATTGGAAGACAGTGCACGTGAAGCGGCACATTTTCATATGGATATAGTAGGGACAGAACATATTCTTGTAGCGATCATACGAGACTTAGATTGTGTTGCAGCAAAGATGCTGATTACATTGAATGTAAGCTTGCAGAAGATGATGCAAGACATTTTTGTGGCGGCAGGGATTGATCCGAAAGCATATCAGGACGAATTGCAGGATGGACTTCGTGGAAATGGCGGAGCAGTGGAACAGTTTTGTAAAGATTTGACTGCGGAAGCAGAAGAAGGAAAATTAGATCCTATTATAGGAAGAGAAGAAGAAATTTTTCGTCTTATGCAGGTGCTGAGTAGAAGAACAAAGAATAACCCATGTCTGGTTGGAGAACCGGGAGTTGGTAAAACAGCTATTCTGGAAGGACTGGCACAGCGGATCGCTTCAGGGATTGTGCCGGAAACGATGAAAAGAAAACGTATCTATACATTGGATCTTCCAGGGCTGATTGCAGGCTCAAAATACAGAGGCGAATTTGAGGAACGTATGAAAGGGCTGATATCTGAAGTCGAAGCGGACGGAGATATTATTTTGTTTTTGGATGAATTACATACGATGATCGGAGCTGGTGGAGCAGAAGGTGCAATTGATGCATCTAGTATATTAAAGCCGGCACTGGCTCGTGGGGAACTGCAGTTGATCGGAGCAACTACGATCGCAGAGTATCGCAAGTACATTGAAAAAGATGCAGCTTTGGAAAGAAGATTTCAGCCGATCACAGTCGAGAAGCCTTCAAAAGAACAGTGCCTGGATATATTAAAAGGAATTCAACCGAAGTATGAAGCACACCATAAAGTGAAGCTTACAGAAGAAGCGTTGAAGGCGGCAGTGGAACTTTCGGAACGTTATATTACAGATCGAAATCTTCCAGATAAGGCAATTGATGTATTGGACGAAGCTTGTGCACATGTAAGTCTGACAGGTTATAAGGTTCCGGCACATTTGACAGAGATGGAAGATGAGAAGAAGCAATTGGGGCTTCAGAAAGAAAGGGTAATTAAAGAAGGAGACTTCGAAGAAGCTTCGAAGATTCAAAAAAAGCAGCAGGAACTTGAGAAAAAGATTGAATCTACAAGAAAAAGATTTGATAAAAAGATGGCATCAAACAATCCGGAAGTTTCGGTGGAAGATATTGCTGCCATTGTATCATCGTGGTCTAAGATTCCGGTACAGAAATTACAGCAAAGCGATACACAGAGATTGAATAATCTTGAAAAAGAACTGCATCACAGAGTAGTCGGCCAGGATGAAGCGGTCAATGCGGTAGCTCGTGCAGTAAAAAGAGGAAGAGTTGGATTGAAAGATCCAAAACGACCAATTGGTTCGTTTTTATTCTTAGGACCAACCGGGGTAGGAAAAACAGAGTTATCCAAAGCATTGGCAGAAGCGTTGTTTGGGAAAGAAGAAGCAATGATTCGTGTAGATATGTCGGAATATATGGAGAAGCATTCAGTGTCAAAGATGATTGGATCGCCTCCGGGATATGTAGGACATGAAGAAGGCGGTCAGCTTAGTGACAAGGTTCGTACACAGCCGTATTCAGTAATTCTTTTTGATGAGATTGAAAAAGCACATCCGGATGTATTTAACATTTTATTACAAGTGTTGGATGACGGACATATTACAGATTCGCAGGGAAGAAAGGTTGATTTTAGTAACACTGTTATTATTATGACATCTAATGCCGGGGCAAAATCTATTATTGATCCTAAGAAACTGGGGTTTGCTACAAAAGAAGATCCGCAAAGTGATTATAAGAAAATGAAACAGAATGTAATGGATGAAGTGAAAATGATCTTCCGTCCGGAATTTTTGAATCGAATTGATGAAGTGATCGTATTCCATGCATTGGAAAAGAAGGACATGAAGCAGATTGTGACATTGCTTTGCAAAGAATTTACTGCCCGTGTGAAAAGACAGTTGAATATTAGTTTGACAATACGTGATTCAGCAAAGGATTTAATTGTTGAAAAAGGAACGGATGCTAAGTATGGGGCAAGACCATTGAGACGTGCGATGCAGACAGAATTAGAAGATAAGCTTGCAGAGGCAATTTTGAATGGAGACATTCAAAGTGGTGATATGGTTGCAGTAGGTGTTTCTAAAAATTCCATAAAAGTCGAGAGAAAAGAAACAAAAAAGTAGAAAAAAAACGATACTTATATTATACTAAAGATAGCAATACTACAGAGAAGATCTGAGATACGTAGGAGGACAGTAACGATGGCAACAGTAAAAGAATTATTACGTGCAGAAAGTGACGGAACATTAAGTTTTGGAGATTATACACTTACATCAAAGACAAAGTTAGACAATTTTGAATTTGAAGGAGATCTTTATAAAGTTAAAACATTTGCAGAGATTACAAAACTTGAGAAAAATGGAATGTTTGTATACGAATCAGTTCCGGGAAGTGCGGTAGAGAATTTCAAAGAGACAGACCGTGAAGTGGAATTTGAAGTTTCAGCACCGGAAGATGTACAGTTTACATTGGAGCTTGAGCCGGATAGTGAGTATGAAGTATTTATTGATGAAGCTTCAGCAGGTAAGATGACAACAAATTTAAGTGGTAAACTTAGTGTGAGTATTGAATTGAATGCAAATGAAAGTGCAGCTGTGAAAGTTGTAAAACGCTAGCATAAAAAGAGGAGAGACCGGCGGGTGAAAAATACTTGCCGGTCTTTTTCGGTAAGCGAGGTTAAACGTGGCAAAAGGAAAAAAGACAGTATTTTTCTGTCAAAATTGTGGACATGAAGAGACAAAGTGGCTCGGACAATGCCCGATGTGTAAAGAATGGAACACATTTGTAGAAGAAAAGGTAATCGCATCATCGGTGTCTGCAAGTGTAAAGACAGATAGGGATATAGAGAAAAAAATAGTAGCTTTGTCGCAGGTCAATACAGATGAACAGAAACGTTTTCAAACAGGCATGAAAGAACTTGACAGGGTGCTTGGTGGTGGTATCGTACCGGGTTCACTTGTTCTGGTCGGCGGAGATCCGGGAATTGGAAAGTCAACATTGCTATTGCAGGTTTGTCAGAAGCTTGCTAAGGAGAGACAAGTACTTTATATTTCAGGAGAGGAATCTCAGGCGCAGATAAAACTTAGAGCAAATAGAATGGGAAATTTTTCAGATAATATGAAGTTGTTTTGCGAGACGAATCTTGGAACAATCAGAGATGTCATCGAAAAAAAACAACCGGAATTTGTAGTGATTGATTCTATCCAGACAATGTATAGCGAAGAAGTGGCATCGGCACCGGGAAGTGTATCGCAGGTACGAGAATCTACGAATGTATTTATGCAGTTGGCAAAAGGTCTTAGTATTACAATATTTATTGTAGGACATGTAACAAAAGAAGGAACGGTGGCAGGACCGAGAGTGTTGGAACATATGGTAGATACCGTACTGTATTTTGAAGGAGACAGGCATGCATCCTATCGTATCTTACGAGGAGTGAAGAACAGATTTGGTTCGACTAACGAAATCGGAGTTTTTGAGATGCGGCAGAATGGTCTGGTGGAAGTAGAGAATCCATCGGAATATATGTTGAGCGGGAAACCGGAAAATGCATCAGGGTCAGTAGTGGCATGTTCAATAGAAGGTACTCGTCCATTGTTGATAGAGATTCAGGCACTGGTCTGTGATACCAATTTCGGAATGCCGAGAAGAACTGCGACAGGAACAGACTATAACCGAGTAAATTTGCTTATGGCCGTTTTGGAAAAAAGAATAGGATTGCACCTAGCTAATTGCGATGCATATGTCAATATTGCAGGTGGAATCAGGATGAATGAACCTGCAATCGATCTTGGTATTGTGATGGCGATTGTATCAAGCTATAAAAATCGTCCGGTAGATGAGCGGATGATTGTTTTTGGAGAAGTAGGGCTTAGCGGAGAAGTCCGTGCGGTCAATATGCCGGAACAAAGAGTGGCAGAGGCAAAAAAATTAGGATTTGAAACATGTGTTGTTCCAGAAGTATCATTAGATATGGTGAAAGGAATAAAAGGAATCAAGATTATAGGAGTGAAAACAATCAATGATGCTATGAATCTGATTTAGGCTGATTGTATATAAAGGGTGAAGAGTCAGTGAAACGCATTAGAATATAGATCAAAAGATATCAGATGTTGAAAGGAGAGGTACAAATGATAATCGTAAAAGAATACAGAGGACATATCCGTAATTGGGAGGCTCTGTGCAAAGAACTGAATATCGATGCTTCATTAAAAAGAGAGGCAAGAGAGGAAGAAATTTTAATTCGTGCATATCAGACATGGGGATGTGAGATGGCTGATCATATGCATGGAATGTTCGCATTTGCATTGTGGGATGAAGAAGAGAAAAAATTATTCTGTCTTCGTGATCAGTTTGGAACAAAACCATTCTACTATTATGAGACAGCAGACGGACAACTTCTGTATGGTACAATGATCAGTCAGATTATGGAGAAACCTGGTTTTGTAAAAGAATTGAATGAAGAAATGTTACAATTGTATTTATCTCTGACTTATGTTGCAGGAGAGAATACATTTTTCAAAGGTGTTAAGAAATTGTTGCCTGGAAGATATTTAATCTGGCAGAACGGAAAAATGAAAATAGAGAGATACTGGAAACCAAAATTCCATCCAGATGAGAGTAAATCACTGGAAGATTGGGCAGATGAGATTCATTCTATGTTGAAAGAAATTATGCCGGAAGTAAAAACAGCAGATGAAAAAGCAGAATCATTTTTGTCAGGCGGAGTGGATTCTTCTTATGTACTTGCAATGTCGGACGTGAAAATGTCTAATTCTTGCGGATATGATGAAGCACGTTTTGATGAGTCACCATTAGCGAAAGAAACAGCGGATATTTTAGGAAGAGAAAACAGCCGTTGCAGAATTACACCGGAGGAATATTTTGATATTGTACCTTGGGTAATGTATAATATGGAGCAGCCGCTTGGAGATGCTTCGGCAATTGTATTTGCACTTGGATGTAAAGCAACAGCCAAGCACACAGATATTTGTTATTCGGGAGAAGGTGCAGATGAATTTTTCGGCGGATACAATATGTATCGTAATGCAGAAAGATATGGTGAAAATCTGAAAACATTTTATGTTGGAAATACGAACATTATGAAAGAGGATGAGAAAAAGCGTATTCTGAAGAAATATGATCCAGATGTACTTCCAATCGAACTGGCGGCAGGCATCTACGAAGAAACAGAAGGGTTGGATCCACTTACAAAGATGTCAGATGTTGATATTCAGATTTGGTTAGAGGGAGATATTTATCTTAATGTAGATAAGATGAGTACAGCTGCAGGTCTGGAAGTTCGTATGCCATTGACAGATAGAAGAATTTTTGACATTGCATCCAGAATGCCATCCTGTTATAAAGTGAATGAAGAACAGAATAAAGTTGCTTTCCGTACAGCAGCGGCAAAAGTTCTTCCAGAGGAAATCGCTTTCCGTAAGAAATTAGGATTTATCGTGCCTATTCGTATTTGGATGGCGGATGACAGATATAATAAAGATGTGCGTGAAAAATTCCAGAGTGATATAGCTGAGAAATTCTTTAATATGGAAGAGATACAGGCTATTTTTGATGATTATGTTGGCGGAAATTCAGATAACTGGAGAAAAGTGTGGACAATCTATACATTTCTTGTTTGGTATGAGGAATACTTTGTGAAAAGATAAATTTGGTACATCTTATCGTGTAATAAAAAGAGTTCCGAAGAAAGAGATTATTAATCCCTTTTTTCGGAACTTAATGTTACATGAAAATCTCTGCTGTTTTATCGCTCTTACATACCTTAGTCAGTTTCTTTTGTGCTATATTCAGTTTCATGTTGCTGACATAGCGGGCTTTCTTTCTACAGGAGTAGACGCACTTCATACAGGAAATACATTTTTTCTTATCAGTTTTTTTAGGATTTTCCATGGAAATAGCACCGGCAGGACAGGATTTAGCGCATGCCTTACATTCCGTACAAAGATTCACATCTGTTTTTGGAACGAGCGGAATTGTTCCATATTTTTTATAAGGATTGTTACCTGGAACCTGAATATCGACATTATTAAAATCTACAGCATTGCGAAGTTTGCGGTTCAACTGTATTCCAAAATCCGCAATGACTTTCAAGTCTGCCTTGTTTGGTCGGCTCATTCCAATCTGGCGCACGATGGAGTGCTGTACAGGGAAGGCACCGGCTCCGATCACTTTGAATCCGCGACTCTCAACCTCGTTTTTTAATTCCAAAAGTGCGTCTTCGTATTCGCGGCATCCGTATGTAGCAATCAGTGCAGCAGGAGTGTTATCACCCTTTAATGTTTCAAAGTATTCCAGAAATGTGGCAGGAACACGGCCACCATAAACAGGAATTCCGAAAAGAACAAAATCGTTGCTTTTGAAATGCAGATTTGGTTTCTTTTCTTTGTGAATAGAGAGATCGTAAGATACCGATTTTAAATCGATGTTTCTGGCGGTCTCTATAATAACTTTTCTTGTTGTTCCGGTTGGGCTGAAGTAGACCAGACCTAGTTCATTCATTTTCATAAAGAATTCTCCTTTGTTAAAAATATAAAGCTCAGACATCTCACATCTGATATAACTATATCATAAGTAAAGGAAAAACGCACTGTATAAACGTATGATTAAAAATGAGATTTAAGAGAAGGTTACTGTTCACAGTACCTGTGACAAGTAACGCATCTCGCCATTTTAAATCGCCTTTGGCGATGGTCAAGATGCCGTTCAAGATAAAACGTGCATCCTCCGTGTCAATCAGCGTAGTGATTGACACGGGAGTGAACAGCAACTAGAGAATACTTTTTTAGTCAGAATTGCGTGAATTGTCTGAATTGTGCGAAATAAATAAAAAGCAAGAAAAACGTTGACAATTACAAATAGGAATGATAATATAGTCTTCGTCGCTGAGACAGACCGAGAGGCACTGAAATGAAGCGATAAAGAAAAATAAAAAAGTTGTTGACAAACGACAAAAGATGTGATAATCTATTAAAGCTG
>OHAC01001077.1_pt1 | contig 26433 bp, 19 predicted proteins | sample 1577051 | NCBI WGS metagenome assembly OHAC01 (sample SAMEA3541499, study PRJEB24748) | human gut metagenome | biome: human gut; feature: human-associated habitat; material: faeces | place: China | collected 2012 | reverse complement strand
CGTGATCTGATCCTTCAACTCAGCAAAAGTTCGATTTATTCAACAAAGCCATGCCGAACGTAAAGCGAGTTACCAACAACTGGCAAAGCAAAATAATGTGTCGGTAGATGATATCGCGAAACTCGCCGGGCAAAAGCTCGTAGCTCGGGCCAAACCGGGGGAATATGTACAAGGGATAAACGGTAAATGGGTGCGAAAATTTTAATAGCAAAACCGCAATATCGGGATAACGCTACAGGAGAAGGCGATTGATCTATTTTCCTGAAACAAGGTGAATATTCAAAAACTCCTGTCAAATTGCCTTTTGCCCTGAAAAATGCATAGTCAAATATCTGTTTTAACTAATTGGCGTTGCAGTACATGCAACGCCAATTAGTTAGCGGAATTTACGTCGATACTCGCCTGGCGTCATCCCAAAGCGTTGCTTAAATACCGTTGAAAAATGACTCTGGTCAGAAAATCCCCAATGAAAGCCGATGCCTGCCAGTTTTTCATCATCTGCGGCATGGCGAATCGCATCTGCACAAAAATCGAGACGACGGTTACGAATATATTGCGCGACTACCAAACCTTTATCGGCAAACATTCGGTACAAACTACGTACTGACATACCTGTCTCTCCGGCTATCCACTCCGGGCGTAATATCTCTTCGCGAATATTATCGTCTATCAACGTAACCACTTTTTGAAACTGACGTTCACGACGAGGTTGAACAGATTCCCGCTGATGAAGTACCGGGCGCAGCAGACACACCATCGCCTGTAGCGCAGCTTCACTTTCTGTTTCAGAAAGTGCCGGATTATTCATGCTCTCCTGTAACAGGCGATGACTGAGTTGCACCATGGGTAAGTCAGCGTCCAGTCTTTCTGCGCAGACAGGTTTTTGATGGGGAAAATATTGTTCCAGCAGAGTGCGTGGCAAAAGTAATGAAATCTGTTTAGAAGACTCCTGCCAGTAAAGCGAACAGGGGCGTGAGGCATCGAGTAACGTAATATCGCCAGCGCCAATCTGCACCTGACGCTCATCCTGCTCCATTATTGCCTGACCACTAAGCTGAAAAACGGTGTAAAACCAGGCATCGTCGCTGCCTTTTACTTCCTGCCAGGTGCGGGATAAATTCACCCCGCTGGTTGTCACGGTACTCAGCTTTAGTCCTTTGGCAAAATGCGTGTCCAGTACACCCGTGTAACGCTCAGTCAGCAGGCGTCCGGTAAAATTTCCGCATACCTGATTGATTTGGGAAAGCCATTGCTGAAACTCATTATCCACTGCGGGGTTCATGGCACGTTTTCGCTCTGTGAAATGTATTTTTATTGTTGCATTTGTGTTGCAATAAACGAAGCTAATGAGCCTGACTATAGGAAATAAGTCTTGTCAGGCATAGAGACATAAGCGGTTATTGTCACGATTTGCGGAGCTTGTCACAGCTGACAAAGCGAATGTCACAGCGAAAAAAGTGACTTTTCTTGTCGCTGCGTACACTGAAATCACACTGGGTAAATAATAAGGAAAAGTGATGACAGAGCCGCATGTAGCAGTATTAAGCCAGGTCCAACAGTTTCTCGATCGTCAACACGGTCTTTATATTGATGGTCGTCCTGGCCCCGCACAAAGTGAAAAACGGTTGGCGATCTTTGATCCGGCCACCGGGCAAGAAATTGCGTCTACTGCTGATGCCAACGAAGCGGATGTAGATAACGCAGTCATGTCTGCCTGGCGGGCCTTTGTCTCGCGTCGCTGGGCCGGGCGATTACCCGCAGAGCGTGAACGTATTCTGCTACGTTTTGCTGATCTGGTGGAGCAGCACAGTGAGGAGCTGGCGCAACTGGAAACCCTGGAGCAAGGCAAGTCAATTGCCATTTCCCGTGCTTTTGAAGTGGGCTGTACGCTGAACTGGATGCGTTATACCGCCGGGTTAACGACCAAAATCGCGGGTAAAACGCTGGACTTGTCGATTCCCTTACCCCAGGGGGCGCGTTATCAGGCCTGGACGCGTAAAGAGCCGGTTGGCGTAGTGGCGGGAATTGTGCCATGGAACTTTCCGTTGATGATTGGTATGTGGAAGGTGATGCCAGCACTGGCAGCAGGCTGTTCAATCGTGATTAAGCCTTCGGAAACCACGCCACTGACGATGTTGCGCGTGGCGGAACTGGCCAGCGAGGCTGGTATCCCTGATGGCGTTTTTAATGTCGTCACCGGGTCAGGTGCTGTATGCGGCGCGGCCCTGACGTCACATCCTCATGTTGCGAAAATCAGTTTTACCGGTTCAACCGCGACGGGAAAAGGTATTGCCAGAACTGCTGCTGATCACTTAACGCGTGTAACGCTGGAACTGGGCGGTAAAAACCCGGCAATTGTATTAAAAGATGCTGATCCGCAATGGGTTATTGAAGGCTTGATGACCGGAAGCTTCCTGAATCAAGGGCAAGTATGCGCCGCCAGTTCGCGAATTTATATTGAAGCGCCGTTGTTTGACACGCTGGTTAGTGGATTTGAGCAGGCGGTAAAATCGTTGCAAGTGGGACCGGGGATGTCACCTGTTGCACAGATTAACCCTTTGGTTTCTCGTGCGCACTGCGACAAAGTGTGTTCATTCCTCGACGATGCGCAGGCACAGCAAGCAGAGCTGATTCGCGGGTCGAATGGACCAGCCGGAGAGGGGTATTATGTTGCGCCAACGCTGGTGGTAAATCCCGATGCTAAATTGCGCTTAACTCGTGAAGAGGTGTTTGGTCCGGTGGTAAACCTGGTGCGAGTAGCGGATGGAGAAGAGGCGTTACAACTGGCAAACGACACGGAATATGGCTTAACTGCCAGTGTCTGGACGCAAAATCTCTCCCAGGCTCTGGAATATAGCGATCGCTTACAGGCAGGGACGGTGTGGGTAAACAGCCATACCTTAATTGACGCTAACTTACCGTTTGGTGGGATGAAGCAGTCAGGAACGGGCCGTGATTTTGGCCCCGACTGGCTGGACGGTTGGTGTGAAACTAAGTCGGTGTGTGTACGGTATTAATCTGGTTCGCTCATAAGTAAAAAACGGCACCTGGTGCCGTTTTTTTGTCTGAAACAATCACTTATCTTTCTTCAGCGCCCCTAGCGTTGGCGTTTCGTCAAAGAAGTTCCATGGTTTCAGCAGAGTATGTACCCATTCGGTCGGCATAATCGACCACTCTTCGGCGCGGGCCACATGTGTGGTGCCGGTGGTCATCCAGACAACGGCGTCGGTGTTGTCCAGCGACTCGTTATCCTTACTGTATTGTCCAAGACCGGTGTCATGAGTAGAACGGTTCGGATATTTGCCTTCCGGGAAACGCTCGCCAGGATGATAACGCGTTACCCAGAGCTGCTTGTCCATAAAGCTTAAACGATGATAGATCCACTCGTCCGGCGCGAACTGGGCACCTTTTGCTACCGGGTGAGTACCACCTGCATAAGGAATAATTTGATAGGAAACCGGATTGCCCATGCGGTTCTCTTTGTTCGGGTTACTCAACAGACGAATCGTGCCCGGATCAAATTTCTGTGCGGCATCCTGTTCATTGCCGATGTTGTACTGATTAACTTGCATGGTACTGGTGCGTGGGCCACCGGCAGTATTCGGTTTTACCACTGGGTCCATCGCCACCAGGCTGTTATTCTCGCCATCTACATCCAGATCGAGGCGGAAATTATAAATATGTTGGTGTGTAGTACCCACGATATTGTGATCGATAAGCGTGCCGTAGCGCGTGTCATCTTTCGCCGTCTCATCGTGCATGGTTTTCGCTTTAACACCTTTCACCGCTTCGATGCCCGTAGCACCGGCATCGATGCCAATAGTGCCGTTTTCATGGAAGATCCAGTCAAAAATGTAGTCATAGTTACCCACTGTACTGATCCAGCGCACCACTAACTCCCGGCGTTCGGTACTGACGTTGGGCTGGCCCATTTCCTGATGCTTATACTCCGGCCCGGCATAACGTTCAAATACCGCGATAGCGCGAGGGATCTCCATCGGCACGCCAGTGTAGTCGGCGATGGTTTCATTAAGGAGCACTGCGTTAGACGGGGCATCTTTACCACGAGCAATTGGTGAGGTTAGCGTGCCCATACCGTAGTCACCAGAGTCCAGATACGCTTTAAAGTACCAGCCAATATCAGGATCACCGTAAGGCACAATCATGCCGCCGAGAGAACCTTCGTACATGACTTTGCGTTTGGTGCCATTGTCGTTATAAGTCACGGTGGAGATCATCGGCCCGACGCGAGAGTTCATGCTGAGGTGAAAATCCCAGTTCCGCCAGTGAATCATATCGCCAGTAATGGTGTAATTTTTACCTTCAGGCTCAATGATTTGCATAGGCTTAACTGCCGGAGCAACGCGGTCACGGCCATCAAATGGGCGTGCGGTCATTGGCACCGGAACTACCGGACCTTCTTCAATCTTAACGATTTTTTTCTGTTCTAAATCAACGACCGCCACCAGGTTTTCGATGGGATGTGCCCAGTAGTTGCCATCACCGACATCAAGATAGCTGATGACTTTGAGCAACCGGGCATCTTGTTTCAGGCCATCTTTACCATCGAAATAACCTTCGGTCAGCGGCGTGGTAATCACTTTTTTCGCATCAGTAATACCGCGTTTCTTCACGGCAGCGGCAAATTCTTCACTGTTGTTAATAATGTTCTGCACACTGGCGAAATCATCCAGCAACACCATACCGTGGGCGTCTTTAATGGGTTGCCAGGAGAGCAGTTTGTTGTTTTGCAGATCCACCACCGCTTCGATGATATGTTTGCCGTCGAGCATAATGACGTCGGCTTTGCGCGGCTGGTCAACCGGTTTGTTTTCCAGCGCAAACGCCCAGACAGCTTCTTTATCTGGCGGTAGCAGGGAGATCTCAGTAAAACGGGTATTGGGTTTGAAGTCCGCGGAAGCTTTAACAATTTCAACGGCCTGTTTAATTTCGTCCGCAGTTAGCGCATTAAGTGGGTGAGGGCGCTTTTCTACCTGAAAGGTTTGATCCAGCCCGGACTGGAAAACATCGTTAATAAAGGTGTCAGAAACCCAGGCTTTATTGTCTTTCATCACTACCGGTACTTGCAGTGCCAGAGGCTGACCATTAACAATTGCTGTTTGCGCACCAGGCTTCACTTTCACGTACGCGCCATCTTTAATCAGGGTAAAGAGCTGGGCGTAGTCGTCCCACTGCACATCGGCACCAAATTCTTTAAGCGTTTTATCCATTGGCACCATATGCGCTTCACCACCGTGGGCAAATACCGGCGCTTGCCAGGCGAAACTTAAGGCGACTGCCAACGCCAGGGTTGTTTTACGGGCAGAATACAGAGAGGGGCTTCCCATTATTAACCTCGTCAGATGTTGTGTTCTTGTTAGCAACCGCGCTCTGTGGGCGGTTTAGTCAGGTTCACATTATCAGTACTGATGCAAAGGGGATTGCCTGCACCTGCCAGGTTGTTTGGCAGGTGTGCCAGCTTTTCATACAGTGGATGCCCTGAAAATAGATGTACACATCATGCATAATGTGACAACGTCACAAAACTTAGTGAAATAAAAGGGCAACTATTCGCCGTTGCCCTTCATTCACCGATTAATCGACAAAATCACCGTGCTGCCTGGCCACCAGCGTCAGAATTGAATACAGCGCCACCGGGGTTTGATGCTGATTGAATACCTCTACAGCCCATTCCACCACACCTGTTGGTTTTTCTTCTGCGCTACGCTGTTTTTTCAGCGTCTTGCGCTTACAGGTGAGACGCACCTGGATGGTATCGCCTGGCTTTACGGGTTCGATAAAACGCAAGCTTTCCAGCCCGTAGTTAGCAATGACCGGACCGACACCGGCATCGACAAACAGACCCGCAGCCGCAGAAAGCACAAAATACCCATGCACCACCCGCTCACCGAAAATAGATTCGGCAGCAGCAATCTTATCCATATGTGCATAGAAATGATCGCCGCTGAGGCAAGCAAAGTTAACAATATCGGCCTCTGTCATTGTGCGGCGGGGAGTCAACAGGCTGTCGCCTGGTTGTAGCTCCTCAAAATATTTGCGGAACGGATGAATACGATCTTCTTCGACTTTCGCACCGCGCACCCACTGTTTACTGATAGCGGCAAGCATCGTCGGACTACCCTGAACAGCGGTTCGCTGCATGTAATGTTTCACCGCTCGTAAACCGCCTAATTCTTCACCGCCTCCTGCGCGACCAGGCCCACCATGTACCAGTTGTGGCAGTGGGGAGCCATGCCCGGTGGATTCTTTTGCCGACTCTTCATTGAGGATCTGAATTCGCCCATGCGTACGTGCCGCGTCGGCAATAAACTGACGCGCAATTTGCGGATCAGCCGTCACCAGCGTTCCCGCAAGGCTACCGCCGCCTGCACAAGCCAGTTGCAGAGCATGTCGCTGGTTTTGTGCTGGCATCAGCGTTGCGACAGGGCCAAAGGCTTCTGTTGCATGTACCGCCGGTGTTTCATCCGGCTGCGGACAGTACAATAAGGTTGGCGGGAAGAAGGCACCCGCAGCAGATAAATCCGCCTGACCACCGAGGCGAATCTCGCATCCTGCAGCCAGCAATATGTTCACTTTTTCCTGCACATCGGCACGCTGCTCAGCATTTACCAGTGCGCCCATTTTCACGCCTTCCTGAGCAGGATCACCGACCACGACTTTCTGTAATCGCGCAACCAGAGCATCACTGACAGCATTAACCAATGCCTGCGGCACAATAATCCGCCGGATTGCCGTACATTTTTGCCCGGCTTTTGTGGTCATCTCACGCACAACTTCACGAATAAACAGCGCAAACTCCGGTTGATCCGGGGTGACATCTTCGCCCAGTACGCAGCAGTTCAGGGAATCAGCTTCCATAGTGAAGGGGATAGATTTGGCGACGATATTTGGCTGAACTCGCAGCATCTGTCCGGTCGCCGCTGACCCCGTGAAAGTCACCACATCCTGGCTGTCCAGATGATCCAACAAGTCGCCAGCACTACCGCAGATCAGACTAATTGCGCCTTCGGGAACAAGACCACTATCGACAATTGATTTCACCATCGCCTGAGTCAGTTGGGCCGTCGCGGTAGCTGGTTTGATGATGGCTGGCATTCCGCCCAGCCACGTTGGTGCCAGCTTTTCCAGCATTCCCCAGCAGGGGAAGTTAAAGGCGTTAATATGCACTGCCACGCCTGACTTTGAGGTCAGTAAATGGCGCGCGGCAAATCCACCTTCTTTCGATAAGGGGATCAATTCATCTTCCGGCCACAGCGTATCGTCAGGCAGCTCCCGGCTACCGAGGCTGGCGTAAGTAAATAACGTCCCAATGCCACCTTCAATATCAACCCAACTGTCTGCCCGCGTTGCGCCTGTTTGCGCAGAAAGAGCATAGAAACGCTCTTTTTCACTCAGCAGATGTTTAGCGACCGCTTTAAGCATCGCCGCACGTTCGATAAAGGTCATAGCGCGAAGGGCGGGGGCACCTTTTTCAATGGCAAACTGGCGGGCAGCCGCCATATCAAGACCTTCACTGGTCACTTCCCATAACGCCTCGCCGCTAATAGCGTGGTGAATCAAACGGCTACGGCCCCGGCCAGACTGCCAGGTACCGGATAAGAAACTGGCTAACTGCTGCATCGCTACTCTCCAGATGTTTCACATTTCTGTTGCTAATAGTTAAATCGCGAATCATAAAAAGCAAGGGATCTTTTAACGAAATGTTAACTATGCGATCTGTATAGCAACTGCGGAAAACATTAATGCACTGATAAATAATGATTTATAAAAATAGGGTGCGAAATCCGTCACAGTTCAAACATACAAAATTTGTGATTTTACTTAACCATTGTGTAACTTTCATAAAACAATGTGATTCGTGTTTTTAATTAATTCACGAAAACTGGAATCGTAAAGGTGATGACGTGACCCAAGAAGAACGCTTTGAGCAACGGATAGCCCAGGAAACGGCTATCGAGCCACAGGACTGGATGCCCGATGCTTACCGAAAGACATTGATCCGCCAGATTGGGCAGCATGCGCACTCCGAGATTGTTGGTATGTTGCCTGAAGGTAACTGGATCACTCGCGCACCAACCTTGCGGCGTAAAGCCATTCTGTTGGCCAAAGTGCAGGATGAAGCCGGTCATGGTCTGTATCTCTATAGCGCCGCCGAAACACTGGGCTGCGCCAGAGAAGACATCTACCAAAAAATGCTCGACGGACGGATGAAATATTCCTCCATCTTTAATTATCCGACATTGAGTTGGGCTGATATCGGTGTTATCGGCTGGCTGGTGGATGGCGCAGCGATCGTCAATCAGGTGGCGTTATGCCGCACTTCTTATGGCCCGTATGCCAGAGCAATGGTGAAAATCTGCAAAGAAGAGAGTTTTCACCAGCGTCAGGGGTTTGAAGCCTGCATGGCACTGGCGCAGGGCAGCGAAGCTCAAAAGCAGATGTTGCAAGACGCCATTAACCGTTTCTGGTGGCCAGCCTTAATGATGTTCGGGCCAAACGATGATAACTCGCCAAACAGCGCCAGAAGTCTCACCTGGAAAATCAAACGTTTCACCAACGACGAACTCCGCCAGCGTTTCGTGGATAACACCGTTCCACAGGTTGAAATGCTCGGTATGACTGTTCCTGACCCGGATCTGCATTTTGACACTGAAAGCGGTCACTACCGCTTTGGTGAGATCGACTGGCAGGAGTTTAACGAAGTAATTAACGGTCGCGGAATTTGTAATCAGGAGAGGCTCGACGCCAAACGTAAAGCCTGGGAAGAAGGTACCTGGGTACGGGAAGCAGCGCTGGCCCATGCACAAAAACAACATGCCCGTAAGGTCGCATAAGGAGATTCAAAATGAGTAATGTTTACTGGCCGTTATACGAAGTTTTCGTGCGTGGCAAACAGGGCTTATCACACCGCCATGTTGGCAGTTTACATGCTGCCGATGAGCGGATGGCACTGGAAAATGCCCGTGATGCTTACACCCGTCGTAGCGAAGGATGTTCAATTTGGGTGGTGAAGGCGAGTGAAATTGTTGCCTCGCAACCGGAAGAACGCGGTGAATTTTTTGATCCGGCTGAAAGCAAGGTCTATCGCCATCCAACGTTTTACACCATCCCTGATGGCATTGAGCACATGTGAGGTCGGAAATGAATCAGTTAACGGCTTACACCTTGCGCCTGGGCGATAACTGCCTGGTGCTCTCCCAGCGGTTGGGTGAATGGTGCGGTCACGCACCGGAACTGGAAATCGATCTCGCACTGGCAAACATTGGCCTCGATTTATTAGGTCAGGCACGCAACTTCTTATCGTATGCCGCTGAATTAGCGGGAGAAGGCGATGAAGATACCCTGGCCTTCACCCGAGACGAGCGCCAGTTCAGCAACTTATTGTTGGTTGAACAACCAAACGGCAATTTTGCCGACACCATTGCACGCCAGTATTTCATCGATGCATGGCATGTGGCGCTCTTTACCCGTCTGATGGAAAGCCGTGATCCGCAACTGGCGGCGATTTCTGCCAAAGCAATTAAAGAAGCGCGCTATCACCTGCGTTTTAGTCGTGGCTGGCTGGAGCGACTGGGCAATGGTACTGACGTATCAGGGCAAAAGATGCAGCAGGCCATCAACAAGTTGTGGCGTTTTACCGCCGAACTGTTCGATGCCGACGAGATTGATATTGCACTGAGTGAAGAGGGTATTGCGGTTGATCCACGCACTTTACGCGCAGCGTGGGAAGCCGAAGTTTTTGCCGGGATCAACGAAGCCACATTGAACGTACCGCAAGAGCAGGCGTATCGCACTGGCGGTAAAAAAGGACTGCATACCGAACACCTTGGACCCATGCTGGCAGAAATGCAGTATCTCCAGCGTGTCTTGCCCGGTCAGCAATGGTAACAGAGGAGATGGGTATGCAACGTCTGGCCACCATTGCACCGCCACAGGTTCATGAGATATGGGCGCTACTCAGCCAGATCCCGGACCCGGAGATCCCGGTGCTGACCATTACTGATTTAGGCATGGTGCGTAATGTGACACAGATGGGAGAAGGATGGGTGATCGGCTTTACGCCGACATATTCCGGTTGTCCGGCAACGGAACATTTGATTGGCGCGATACGTGAGGCAATGACAACCAACGGGTTTACCCCCGTTCAGGTTGTGCTGCAACTCGACCCGGCATGGACCACCGACTGGATGACCCCCGATGCCCGTGAGCGTCTGCGAGAGTATGGCATTAGCCCGCCCGCCGGACACAGTTGCCATGCCCATTTGCCGCCAGAAGTACGTTGCCCGCGCTGCGCCAGCGTCCATACCACACTTATCAGTGAATTTGGTTCCACGGCCTGCAAAGCATTGTACCGCTGCGATAGTTGCCGCGAACCTTTCGATTATTTCAAATGTATTTGAGGATGCCATGACAACGTTTCATTCCTTAACAGTGGCAAAAGTCGAGTCGGAAACCCGTGATGCGGTGACCATTACCTTTGCGGTGCCCCAGCCTTTGCAGGAGGCGTATCGCTTTCGCCCCGGTCAACATTTGACCTTAAAAGCCAGCTTTGATGGTGAAGAATTACGCCGTTGTTACTCCATTTGCCGCAGCTATCTGCCTGGCGAAATTAGTGTGGCGGTGAAAGCCATTGAAGGCGGACGTTTCTCCCGCTATGCCCGCGAACACATCCGCCAGGGTATGACGCTGGAGGTCATGGTGCCGCAGGGGCATTTCGGCTATCAGCCGCAGGCCGAACGCCAGGGGCGCTATCTGGCAATTGCAGCAGGATCAGGTATTACGCCAATGCTGGCGATTATCGCCACCACTTTACAAACCGAGCCTGAAAGTCAGTTCACCCTGATCTACGGTAACCGTACCAGCCAGAGCATGATGTTTCGCCAGGCACTGGCAGACCTGAAAGACAAATATCCTCAGCGTTTACAGTTGTTGTGCATTTTCAGTCAGGAAACCCTCGACAGCGATCTGCTTCACGGGCGTATTGACGGTGAAAAATTACAGTCACTTGGGGCCTCGCTCATTAATTTTCGTCTTTATGATGAGGCATTTATTTGTGGTCCGGCGGCGATGATGGATGACGCGGAAACCGCCTTAAAAGCACTGGGAATGCCAGATAAAACCATTCATCTGGAGCGGTTTAATACGCCTGGCACGCGCGTCAAACGTAGCGTTAACGTGCAAAGTGACGGACAAAAAGTGACTGTACGTCAGGATGGGCGGGATCGGGAAATCGTGCTTAATGCCGACGATGAAAGCATTCTCGATGCGGCATTGCGCCAGGGGGCGGATCTGCCCTATGCCTGCAAAGGCGGCGTCTGTGCGACCTGCAAATGCAAAGTGCTGCGTGGCAAAGTGGCGATGGAAACCAATTACAGTCTGGAACCGGATGAACTGGCCGCAGGTTATGTGTTGAGTTGCCAGGCACTGCCGCTGACCAGCGATGTGGTGGTTGACTTTGACGCGAAGGGGATGGCATGAGCGAACTGATCGTCAGCCGTCAGCAACGAGTATTGTTGCTGACCCTTAACCGTCCCGCCGCACGTAATGCGCTAAATAATGCCCTGCTGATGCAACTGGTAAATGAACTGGAAGCTGCGGCTACCGATACCAGCATTTCGGTCTGTGTGATTACCGGTAATGCACGCTTTTTTGCCGCTGGGGCCGATCTCAACGAAATGGCAGAAAAAGATCTCGCGGCCACCTTAAACGATACACGTCCGCAGCTATGGGCGCGATTGCAGGCCTTTAATAAACCACTTATCGCAGCCGTCAATGGTTACGCGCTTGGGGCGGGTTGCGAACTGGCATTGTTGTGCGATGTGGTGGTTGCCGGAGAGAACGCGCGTTTTGGGTTGCCGGAAATCACTCTCGGCATCATGCCTGGCGCAGGCGGAACGCAACGTTTAATCCGTAGTGTCGGTAAATCGTTAGCCAGCAAAATGGTGCTGAGCGGAGAAAGTATCACCGCTCAGCAAGCACAGCAGGCCGGGCTGGTTAGCGACGTCTTCCCCAGCGATTTAACCCTCGAATACGCCTTACAGCTGGCATCGAAAATGGCACGTCACTCGCCGCTGGCCTTACAAGCGGCAAAGCAAGCGCTGCGCCAGTCGCAGGAAGTGGCTTTGCAAGCCGGACTTGCCCAGGAGCGACAGTTATTCACCTTGCTGGCGGCAACAGAAGATCGTCATGAAGGCATCTCCGCTTTCTTACAAAAACGCACGCCCGACTTTAAAGGACGCTAATGATGGAATTCATCCTCAGTCATGTAGAAAAGGGCGTGATGACACTAACGCTCAACCGCCCGGAACGCCTGAACAGTTTTAATGATGAGATGCACGCACAACTGGCAGAGTGCCTGAAACAGGTCGAGCGCGACGACACTATCCGTTGCCTGTTACTTACAGGTGCCGGGCGCGGATTTTGTGCTGGTCAGGATCTTAACGATCGTAACGTTGATCCCACAGGCCCCGCACCGGATTTAGGGATGTCAGTTGAACGTTTCTATAACCCACTGGTACGTCGCCTGGCAAAACTGCCAAAACCGGTGATCTGTGCAGTCAATGGCGTGGCGGCAGGGGCAGGCGCAACACTGGCACTGGGGGGCGACATCGTTATTGCTGCCCGTTCAGCAAAATTCGTCATGGCGTTTAGTAAGTTAGGCTTAATACCCGATTGCGGTGGAACCTGGTTACTGCCACGCGTTGCCGGACGAGCGCGCGCCATGGGGCTGGCACTGCTGGGGAATCAACTGAGTGCTGAACAGGCGCACGAATGGGGGATGATCTGGCAGGTTGTTGATGATGAAACGCTGGCAGATACCGCGCAACAGCTGGCACGGCATCTGGCGACACAACCGACATTTGGTCTTGGACTTATCAAGCAAGCGATAAATAGCGCTGAAACCAATACGCTCGATACGCAACTGGATCTGGAACGTGACTATCAGCGACTTGCCGGACGGAGCGCAGATTATCGTGAAGGTGTCAGTGCGTTCCTGGCTAAACGCTCACCGCAGTTCACGGGGAAATAGCATGATGATAAATGTGCAAACTGTGGCAGTGATTGGGAGCGGCACCATGGGGGCAGGCATTGCTGAAGTTGCTGCCAGTCATGGACACCAGGTTTTACTGTATGACATTTCTGCTGAAGCGCTGACCCGCGCAATCGACGGGATACACGCGCGGCTAAATTCACGCGTGACGCGGGGAAAACTGACTGCTGAAACCTGTGAACGCACATTGAAACGCCTGATCCCGGTGACCGATATTCACGCGCTGGCAGCTGCGGACCTGGTCATTGAAGCGGCGTCTGAACGTCTGGAAGTCAAAAAAGCGCTCTTTGCACAGCTGGCGGAAGTTTGCCCGCCACAAACGCTATTGACCACTAACACTTCGTCAATCTCTATAACCGCGATTGCTGCGGAGATAAAAAATCCTGAACGTGTTGCGGGGCTGCATTTTTTTAACCCGGCACCGGTGATGAAGTTGGTGGAGGTGGTCAGTGGGCTGGCAACGGCGGCGGAAGTTGTTGAGCAGTTGTGTGAACTAACGTTGAGTTGGGGTAAGCAGCCTGTGCGCTGTCATTCGACTCCTGGATTTATCGTTAACCGTGTTGCGCGTCCTTATTATTCCGAGGCCTGGCGGGCACTGGAAGAGCAGGTTGCTGCACCAGAAGTGATTGACGCTGCACTTCGCGATGGCGCTGGTTTCCCGATGGGGCCGCTGGAATTAACCGATCTGATTGGTCAGGACGTCAATTTTGCTGTCACCTGTTCGGTGTTTAACGCTTTCTGGCAGGAGCGTCGTTTTTTACCTTCGCTGGTGCAACAGGAACTGGTGATTGGTGGACGGTTGGGCAAGAAAAGTGGGCTGGGCGTGTACGACTGGCGCGCGGAACGTGAGGCAGTTGTTGGCCTGGAAGCGGTAAGCGACAGTTTTAGCCCAATGAAAGTAGAAAAGAAAAGTGACGGTGTCACGGAAATTGACGATGTTTTATTGATTGAGACACAAGGCGAGACGGCACAGGCGCTGGCAATACGACTGGCACGCCCGGTGGTAGTGATCGATAAAATGGCGGGCAAGGTGGTGACCATTGCTGCTGCAGCGGTGAACCCGGACTCAGCGACCCGCAAGGCCATTTATTACCTGCAACAGCAGGGCAAAACAGTGCTGCAAATTGCAGATTACCCAGGAATGCTGATTTGGCGAACGGTAGCAATGATCATCAATGAAGCCCTTGATGCGCTTCAAAAAGGCGTGGCCTCTGAACAGGATATCGATACCGCCATGCGTCTTGGGGTGAATTATCCATATGGCCCACTTGCCTGGGGAGCGCAACTTGGCTGGCAGCGAATATTAAGGCTCCTTGAAAATCTACAGCATCACTATGGCGAAGAACGCTATCGCCCATGTTCATTGCTGCGCCAACGGGCGCTTCTGGAGAGCGGTTATGAGTCATAAGGCCTGGCAAAATGCCCATGCAATGTATGAGAACGATGCCTGCGCCAAAGCGCTTGGCATCGACATTATCTCAATGGATGAAGGCTTTGCTGTAGTGACCATGACCGTCACTGCACAAATGCTTAACGGTCATCAAAGTTGCCACGGCGGGCAGCTATTTTCACTGGCTGATACTGCCTTTGCCTACGCCTGCAATAGCCAGGGGCTGGCAGCCGTCGCTTCTGCCTGCACGATTGATTTTTTGCGTCCAGGCTTTGCCGGAGACACCTTAACTGCTACTGCGCAGGTACGTCATCAGGGCAAGCAAACCGGTGTTTACGACATCGAAATTGTTAACCAACAACAAAAAACGGTTGCGCTGTTTCGCGGTAAATCTCACCGCATCGGCGGCACCATTACAGGAGAAGCCTGATGCGTGAAGCCTTTATTTGTGACGGAATTCGTACGCCAATTGGTCGCTACGGCGGGGCATTATCAAGTGTTCGGGCTGATGATCTGGCTGCTATCCCTTTGCGGGAACTGCTGGTGCGAAACCCGCGTCTCGATGCGGAGTGTATCGATGATGTGATCCTCGGCTGTGCTAATCAGGCGGGAGAAGATAACCGTAACGTAGCCCGGATGGCGACTTTACTGGCGGGGCTGCCGCAGAGTGTTTCCGGCACAACCATTAACCGCTTGTGTGGTTCCGGGCTGGACGCACTGGGGTTTGCCGCACGGGCGATTAAAGCGGGCGATGGCGATTTGCTGATCGCCGGTGGCGTGGAGTCAATGTCACGGGCACCGTTTGTTATGGGCAAGGCAGCCAGTGCATTTTCTCGTCAGGCTGAGATGTTCGATACCACTATTGGCTGGCGATTTGTGAACCCGCTCATGGCTCAGCAATTTGGAACTGACAGCATGCCGGAAACGGCAGAGAATGTAGCTGAACTGTTAAAAATCTCACGAGAAGATCAAGATAGTTTTGCGCTACGCAGTCAGCAACGTACGGCAAAAGCGCAATCCTCAGGCATTCTGGCTGAGGAGATTGTTCCGGTTGTGTTGAAAAACAAGAAAGGTGTTGTAACAGAAATACAACATGATGAGCATCTGCGCCCGGAAACGACGCTGGAACAGTTACGTGGGTTAAAAGCACCATTTCGTGCCAATGGGGTGATTACCGCAGGCAATGCTTCCGGGGTGAATGACGGAGCCGCTGCGTTGATTATTGCCAGTGAACAGATGGCAGCAGCGCAAGGACTGACACCGCGGGCGCGTATCGTAGCCATGGCAACCGCCGGGGTGGAACCGCGCCTGATGGGGCTTGGTCCGGTGCCTGCAACTCGCCGGGTGCTGGAACGCGCAGGGCTGAGTATTCACGATATGGACGTGATTGAACTGAACGAAGCGTTCGCGGCCCAGGCGTTGGGTGTACTACGCGAATTGGGGCTGCCTGATGATGCCCCACATGTTAACCCCAACGGAGGCGCTATCGCCTTAGGCCATCCGTTGGGAATGAGTGGTGCCCGCCTGGCACTGGCTGCCAGCCATGAGCTGCATCGGCGTAACGGTCGTTACGCATTGTGCACCATGTGCATCGGTGTCGGTCAGGGCATCGCCATGATTCTGGAGCGTGTTTGAGCATATCAACCTGCGAGTACCCTACAATGATAACCAATACAAAGCTTGACCCGATTGAAACCGCGTCTGTTGATGAGTTACAGGCGTTGCAAACACAGCGTCTGAAATGGACGCTCAAACACGCGTATGAAAATGTGCCGATGTATCGGCGCAAATTCGACGCAGCAGGCGTACATCCTGATGATTTCAGGGAACTTTCAGACCTGCGTAAATTTCCCTGTACCACCAAACAGGATCTGCGCGACAACTATCCCTTTGACACCTTTGCCGTGCCAATGGAACAAGTGGTGCGCATTCATGCTTCTTCGGGAACCACAGGTAAACCGACAGTTGTCGGCTATACGCAAAACGATATTGATAACTGGGCCAATATTGTAGCGCGTTCTTTGCGTGCGGCAGGGGGCTCGCCCAAAGACAAAATTCATGTTGCCTATGGTTACGGCCTGTTTACTGGTGGGCTGGGTGCGCACTATGGTGCCGAACGTCTGGGCGCTACGGTGATCCCGATGTCTGGCGGGCAGACGGAAAAACAAGCGCAACTGATCCGTGATTTTCAACCAGATATGATCATGGTTACGCCATCTTATTGCCTTAACCTGATTGAAGAGCTGGAGCGGCAGTTGGGCGGTGATGCCAGCGGTTGCTCGCTGCGGGTTGGAGTATTTGGTGCTGAGCCGTGGACACAGGCCATGCGTAAAGAGATTGAGCGTCGCCTGGGGATCACCGCACTGGATATTTATGGCCTGTCAGAAGTGATGGGGCCGGGGGTGGCGATGGAGTGTCTGGAAACTACCGACGGCCCAACCATTTGGGAAGATCATTTCTATCCTGAAATTGTTAATCCTCATGACGGCACACCGCTTGCCGATGGTGAACATGGCGAACTGTTATTCACCACGCTGACCAAAGAAGCATTGCCGGTCATTCGTTACCGCACGCGTGATTTAACCCGACTGTTACCAGGAACGGCGCGGACTATGCGCCGCATGGATCGCATCAGCGGACGCAGCGATGACATGTTGATTATTCGCGGTGTAAATGTCTTTCCGTCACAACTGGAAGAAGAGATTGTCAAATTCGAACATTTATCGCCGCATTACCAACTGGAGGTGAACCGCCGGGGGCATCTTGATTCACTTTCTGTGAAAGTGGAGTTGAAAGAAAGTAGCCTGACATTGACGCATGAGCAGCGTTGCCAGGTATGCCACCAGCTGCGCCATCGGATTAAGTCGATGGTGGGGATCTCTACCGATGTGATGATCGTTAACTGTGGCAGTATCCCGCGTTCAGAAGGCAAGGCGTGTCGGGTGTTTGATCTGCGCAATATTGTTGGTGCCTGACGTATCGTCTGGCCCTGGTGGGGTAAAGCGCCAGGGCCAGAAGTCGATACGACCTGTGCTATGATTCATAAATCACAACAATAACAACAGACTGAAGCGAATGAGTAAACTTGATACTTTTATCCAACATGCTGTAAACGCTGTTCCGGTCAGTGGCACATCTTTGATCTCCTCTCTGTATGGTGATTCGCTTTCCCATCGTGGTGGTGAAATCTGGTTGGGGAGTCTGGCTGCTTTGCTGGGAGGGCTGGGATTTGGTGAGCGTTTCGTGCGCACCGCTTTGTTTCGTCTTAATAAAGAAGGCTGGCTGGATGTTTCCCGCATCGGGCGACGCAGTTTCTATAGCCTCAGTGATAAAGGCTTGCGCCTGACGCGACGGGCAGAAAGTAAAATTTATCGCGCAGAGCAACCTGCATGGGATGGTAAATGGCTCCTGTTGCTCTCGGAAGGTTTAGATAAATCAACGCTGGCTGATGTCAAAAAGCAGTTGATCTGGCAAGGTTTTGGCGCACTGGCACCCAGCCTGATGGCATCGCCGTCGCAAAAACTGGCCGATGTACAGACACTTTTGCATGAAGCGGGTGTGGCGGATAACGTGATTTGTTTTGAAGCGCAAATACCACTGGCGCTTTCTCGCGCAGCACTGCGTGCCAGAGTAGAAGAGTGCTGGCATTTAACTGAACAAAATGCCATGTACGAAACCTTTATTCAGTCATTCCGCCCGCTGGTGCCGCTTTTAAAAGAGGCGGCAGACGAGTTAACCCCGGAGCGGGCATTTCATATTCAGCTTTTACTGATCCATTTTTATCGCCGTGTCGTCCTTAAAGACCCATTGTTGCCGGAGGAGTTGCTTCCGGCACACTGGGCAGGGCATACGGCGCGTCAGCTGTGTATCAACATTTATCAGCGCGTAGCGCCTGCTGCTTTAGCGTTCGTTAGTGAAAAAGGTGAAACCTCGGTCGGTGAACTGCCTGCGCCGGGAAGCCTGTATTTTCAACGTTTTGGCGGCTTGAATATTGAACAGGAGGCGTTATGCCAATTTATCAGATAGACGGTCTGACTCCGGTTGTGCCAGAAGAGAGTTTTGTCCATCCGACAGCGGTATTGATCGGCGATGTTATTCTCGGCAAGGGCGTTTACGTTGGGCCAAATGCCAGCCTGCGTGGCGATTTTGGTCGTATCGTGGTGAAAGATGGCGCGAACATTCAGGATAATTGCGTTATGCACGGTTTTCCCGAGCAGGATACTGTTGTAGGAGAAGATGGACATATTGGTCATAGCGCTATCCTTCACGGCTGCATTATCCGCCGCAATGCATTAGTGGGAATGAACGCGGTAGTGATGGACGGTGCGGTGATTGGCGAGAACAGCATTGTTGGTGCATCCGCATTTGTGAAAGCCAAAGCAGAAATGCCAGCTAATTACCTGATTGTCGGCAGCCCGGCGAAAGCGATTCGTGAACTCAGTGAGCAGGAGTTGGCATGGAAAAAGCAGGGTACGCATGAGTACCAGGTGCTGGTGACACGCTGTAAGCAGACGTTACATCAAGTCGAGCCATTGCGGGAAATTGAACCTGGCAGGAAACGCCTGGTATTTGATGAGAATCTGCGACCGAAACAGTAACAGATGTAAAATTATTTTGTCCCTTTAATTATAAAGCAGAGTTATGTTTAAGCTCTGCTTTATTTATTTGAGTATTAATTCATACCGTTTTTTCATCATATAATTATTTATAATGAGAATGTGGTTTTAATTTGTAATTTATATTATATACACAATTTATATATTTCATGGTCTTTTTTTATTCACCTGAATTATAATTGTGAATTATAGGAAAGTATGTTTGATTAGATAATAATCTACTGGCAATATTGGATGTCTTCTATGTTTTAAATAACTAATTGGTCGGGTTAGTGCATCCGGCTTTCTTTATATTTGCCAGAAGGATTTATTATGCAAAGGAAAACTCTATTGTCGGCCTGTATTGCATTAGCTCTGAGTGGTCAGGGTTGGGCGGCAGATATCACAGAGGTAGAAACCACCACAGGTGAAAAGAAAAATACCAATGTGACTTGTCCGGCAGACCCAGGAAAACTCAGTCCGGAAGAGCTTAAACGCTTACCCTCTGAATGCTCTCCTTTAGTCGAACAAAACCTGATGCCATGGCTTTCCACAGGCGCTGCTGCGTTAATCACGGCCTTAGCCGTAGTGGAACTAAACGACGATGATGATCATCATCATCGCAACAATTCTCCACTCCCACCGACACCCCCTGATGATGAATCAGACGACACTCCAGTTCCCCCAACTCCTGGCGGAGATGAGATAATACCGGACGATCCGGATGATACGCCTACACCTCCCAAACCGGTTTCGTTTAATAATGACGTTATTCTCGATAAAACAGAAAAAACGTTAACTATTCGCGATTCAGTTTTTACTTATACCGAGAATGCTGACGGGACTATATCTCTGCAAGATAGCAATGGTCGTAAGGCAACGATTAATCTTTGGCAGATTGATGAAGCGAATAACACTGTTGCCCTTGAAGGGGTGAGCGCAGATGGCGCAACGAAGTGGCAATATAATCACAACGGTGAGCTTGTTATTACGGGTGATAATGCCACAGTAAACAACAATGGCAAAACCACCGTTGACGGTAAAGATTCCACCGGTACGGAAATCAACGGTAATAACGGGAAAGTGATTCAGGACGGCGATCTGGATGTCAGCGGCGGCGGTCACGGTATTGATATCACCGGCGACAGCGCAACGGTGGATAACAAGGGCACCATGACCGTCACCGATCCGGAGTCCATCGGTATCCAGATTGACGGCGACCAGGCCATCGTCAATAACGAAGGCGAGAGCACTATCACCAATGGCGGCACCGGCACTCAGATCAACGGTAACGACGCCACCGCGAATAACAGTGGAAAAACCACTGTTGATGGAAAAGATTCCACGGGTACCAAAATCGCGGGCAATATCGGCATTGTAAATCTGGATGGTAGCCTGACTGTTACAGGCGGTGCGCATGGTGTTGAGAACATTGGTGACAACGGCACGGTTAACAACAAAGGAGATATTGTTGTTTCCGATACTGGATCGATTGGCGTGCTCATCAACGGTGAGGGGGCAACAGTATCCAATACGGGTGATGTTAACGTTAGCAATGAAGCGACAGGGTTCAGCATCACAACCAACAGTGGGAAGGTTTCGCTGGCAGGCAGTATGCAGGTTGGCGATTTCTCGACCGGGGTAGATCTTAATGGCAACAATAACAGCGTGACGCTGGCGGCAAAAGATCTAAAAGTGGTCGGGCAGAAAGCGACGGGCATAAACGTTTCTGGCGATGCGAATACAGTGAATATCACTGGTAACGTTCTGGTTGATAAGGATAAAACCGCAGACAATGCGGCGGAATATTTCTTCGATCCATCCGTGGGTATCAACGTTTACGGCAGTGATAATAACGTGACGCTGGATGGAAAGTTAACTGTTGTATCAGACAGTGAGGTTACTTCTCGTCAGAGTAATTTATTTGATGGCAGCGCAGAGAAAACGTCAGGTCTGGTTGTGATTGGCGATGGCAATACCGTTAATATGAATGGTGGACTTGAACTGATTGGAGAGAAAAACGCGCTTGCAGATGGGTCGCAGGTTACTTCCTTGCGCACAGGATATAGTTATACCAGCGTTATTGTCGTTAGTGGTGAGTCGTCGGTATATCTGAATGGAGATACGACAATCAGCGGAGAATTCCCTCTGGGGTTTGCCGGGGTTATTCGGGTACAGGATAAAGCTTTGCTGGAAATTGGCAGTGGCGCTACGCTAACAATGCAGGATATTGACAGTTTTGAACATCATGGGACAAGAACCCCAGAACTTACTTATGCTGATTCCGGTGCGAAAATTGTTAATAAAGGTACTGTTGAAATTCAGAATTTAGGTTTTGCTTTTGTTACTGGTGAAAATACAACAGGTATAAATAGTGGCACGATCTCGTTATTACAAAATGGTAAAGATCCGGCACCGTCTCCCATTGTTTTACTGGCTACTAACGGAGGGAGCGCCACTAATGCAGGTACGATCACAGGTAAAGTGACGGAACAACATAGCGTATTTAACAAGTATTCAACGGGCACATCGAATTCATTTATTTTTAATAACGATGTCAGTAGCATAACAGGGTTAGTCGCTCAATCGAATAGCACAATTATCAATACTGACAGCGGCATCATTGATTTGTATGGTCGTGGTAGTGTCGGCATGCTTGCTATAGCAGATTCAACAGCAGAAAATCAGGGTAAAATTACACTGGATTCTATGTGGGTAGATGCAAATGACACTACCGCAATGCGAGATATAGCTAGCAACAGCGCCATTGACTTCGGTACAGGTGTGGGAGTTGGTACTGATAGTTATAGTGGTGCAGGGAAAAATGCAACAGCAATTAACCAATTGGGCGGTGTTATAACTATTTATAACGCCGGCGCAGGTATGGCGGCCTATGGCGCCAGCAATACAGTTATTAACCAGGGGACGATTAACCTCGAAAAAAATGGTAATTATGACGATAGTCTGGCAGCAAATACTCTGGTAGGGATGGCTGTTTATGAGCATGGTACTGCTATCAACGACCAGACGGGTGTTATCAATATCAATGTTGGTACTGGTCAGGCGTTTTATAACGATGGCACAGGAACAATTGTTAACTATGGTACAATCTGCACTTTCGGCGTGTGCCAATCGGGGAATGAGTACAATAATACAGATGATTTCACCTCACTGATCTATACCGGTGGCGATACGATTACACGAAGCGGAGAAACTGTAACGCTAAATAAATCTGCTGCTGTGACTGATAAGCTGGCTGGGAATGTTGTTAATAGCGGAACGCTTTCCGGTGATCAAATTACGGTATCAAGCGGTCTTCTGGAAAATACCAGCGGTGGCATCATCAATAACTTAGTAAAACTTGACAAGGGTGCCGTCATTAAAAATGCCGGGGTGATGACGAATAACGTCGATGTTAGCGGTGGAATCCTCAATAATGCCGGAGAAATGACTGCGCAAATTACCATGAATGCTGGTGCTGATAGTTCGTTAGTGAACAACACCGGAACCATCAATAAAATCGTGCAGAACGCGGGGGTATTCAATAATAGTGGCAGTGTAACAGGGCGGATGATGTCGGCTGGCGGGGTCTTTAATAATCAAACTGACGGGGCGATTATGAGAGGTGCTGCGCTGACAGGTACTGCAGTGGCAAATAACGAAGGAACCTGGAACCTCGGAAGTAGTAGTGAGGGTAACAACACCGGGATGCTGGAAGTTAATAATAATTCAGCTTTCAATAACCGCGGCGAGTTTATTCTTGATAACGACAAGAATGCTGTGCACATCAACCAGTCCGGTACGCTTTATAATACCGGTCACATGAACATCAGTAATTCTTCCCACAACGGAGCCGTTAATATGTGGGGCGGAAATGGTCGTTTTATCAATGACGGAACGATTGATGTTTCTGCGAAGTCACTGGTAGTCAGCGCTAATAATGCCGGCGATCAGAATGCCTTCTTCTGGAACCAGGATAACGGGGTCATCAACTTCGATCACGACAGCGCCAGTGCCGTGAAAGTCACCCACAGCAACTTTATTGCCCAGAATGACGGCATCATGAACATCAGCGGCACCGGTGCTGTGGCTATGGAAGGTGATAAGAACGCGCAGCTGGTTAACAATGGCACCATCAACCTCGGTACCGCAGGCACTACTGACACGGGTATGATCGGTATGCAACTCGATGCCAACGCCACGGCGGATGCGGTAATCGAAAACAACGGCACCATCAATATCTTCGCCAATGACTCGTTTGCATTTAGCGTACTGGGTACAGTAGGTCATGTGGTTAACAACGGCACGGTGGTGATTGCCGATGGGGTTACGGGTTCTGGACTGATCAAGCAGGGCGACAGCATCAATGTTGAAGGTATGAACGGTAACAACGGTAATAGCAGCGAAGTGCATTATGGCGACTATACGTTGCCGGATGTGCCGAAGCCCAATACGGTTAGTGTAACGTCGGGAAGTGATGAGGCTGGTGGCAGCATGAACAACCTCAACGGCTATGTCGTCGGTACCAACGTTAACGGCAGCGCCGGGAAGCTGAAGGTTAACAATGCCAGCATGAACGGCGTGGAGATTAACACGGGCTTTACCGCTGGTACGGCAGACACCACTGTGAGTTTTGATAACGTAGTGGAAGGTAGCAACCTGACCGACGCTGACGCCATCACCTCAACGTCCGTGGTATGGACTGCCAAAGGCAGCACCGATGCCAGCGGTAACGTTGACGTCACCATGAGCAAAAATGCCTACACCGATGTGGCAACAGATGCCTCGGTGAATGACATCGCGAAAGCACTGGATGCGGGTTACACCAACAACGAACTGTTTACCAGCCTGAACGTCGGCACGACTGCTGAACTGAACAGTGCTCTGAAACAGGTCAGCGGTAGCCAGGCGACCACGGTATTCCGCGAAGCGCGCGTGTTAAGCAACCGCTTTAGTATGCTGGCAGATGCCGCGCCGAAAGTGGGTAACGGTCTGGCGTTCAACGTTGTCGCGAAAGGCGATCCGCGTGCCGAGTTAGGTAATAATACCGAATACGACATGCTGGCATTGCGTAAAACTATCGACCTGAGCGAAAGCCAGACGATGAGTCTGGAGTACGGTATCGCTCGTCTCGATGGTGATGGTGCGCAGAAAGCGGGTGATAATGGCGTTACAGGCGGTTATAGCCAGTTTTTTGGCCTGAAACATCAGATGTCGTTCGATAACGGCATGAACTGGAATAACGCCTTGCGTTACGACGTTCACAACCTTGACAGCAGCCGCTCGATTGCATTTGGCAACACGAACAAAACGGCTGATACCGACGTGAAACAGCAGTACCTGGAGTTCCGCAGCGAAGGGGCGAAGACTTTCGAACCGAGCGAAGGACTGAAGGTTACGCCATATGCGGGTGTAAAACTGCGTCACACACTGGAAGGTGGCTATCAGGAGCGCAATGCCGGAGACTTTAACCTGAATATGAACAGTGGCAGCGAAACGGCGGTGGACAGCATCGTCGGGCTGAAACTGGACTACGCAGGTAAAGACGGCTGGAGCGCTAGCGCTACGCTGGAAGGCGGGCCGAACCTGAGCTACGCGAAGAGCCAGCGTACGGCAAGCCTGGCAGGCGCAGGCAGTCAGCACTTTAACGTCGATGACGGTCAGAAGGGCGGCGGCATCAATAGCCTGACAAGCGTCGGCGTGAAGTACAGCAGCAAAGAAAGTTCGCTGAATCTGGATGCGTACAACTGGAAAGAGGATGGCATCAGCGATAAAGGCGTGATGCTGAACTTCAAGAAAACGTTCTAATTTTTAGCATGTGATCCCTAAACCGCAACGCTGATACAGGTTGCGGTTTTTTTATTGCCGGATGTGGTACGTGACGCGTTTTGTTTTGTGTCTTTCAGGACAATAGAGCAACTCATCCAGTAATCTTGTTTACACCTTCGCATTATTTATCTCTTTTCGTTTCTATACTGATTTTTCTTAATCCGTTTTATTACAGGGCAGGGTGCGATGAGCAGCAATACATTTACTCTCGGTACAAAATCCGTTAACCGTCTTGGTTATGGCGCGATGCAACTGGCAGGTCCTGGAGTTTTTGGCCCCCCACGAGATCGCCACGTCGCTATAACCGTGCTGCGTGAGGCGCTGGCATTGGGCGTCAATCATATTGATACCAGCGACTTTTATGGTCCGCACGTCACCAATCAGATTATCCGCGAAGCGCTTTATCCTTACTCTGACGACCTGACAATTGTCACTAAAATTGGTGCGCGGCGTGGAGAGGACGCATCCTGGTTGCCCGCATTTTCTCCGGCAGAGCTGCAAAAAGCGGTGCACGATAATCTACGTAATCTCGGGCTGGACGTGCTGGATGTGGTTAACCTGCGCGTTATGATGGGGGATGGTCATGGCCCAGCGGAAGGATCGATTGAGGACAGCCTGACCGTGCTGGCAGAGATGCAACAACAAGGCCTGGTAAAACATATTGGCCTGAGCAACGTCACACCGACGCAGGTTGCAGAGGCGCGCAAGATTGCCGAAATTGTCTGTGTGCAAAACGAATACAACATCGCGCACCGTGCTGATGATGCAATGATTGATGCTTTGGCCCACGATGGCATTGCCTACGTGCCGTTCTTCCCGCTCGGGGGCTTTACACCGCTGCAATCGTCCACACTTTCCGATGTTGCTGCGAGCCTGGGTGCAACACCAATGCAGGTGGCGCTGGCGTGGCTGTTACAGCGTTCACCGAATATTTTGCTGATCCCAGGGACGTCTTCGGTTGCGCATTTACGGGAGAATATGGCTGCTGAAAAATTGCATCTTTCTGAGGAAGTGTTGTCTACGTTGGATGGTATTTCGCGAGAATAACGAATATACAAAAGGGAAAGATGCATTTCCCTTTTTTTCTTTTTTAATGGCATGGAGTGCATATGTTTAAGGCCAGGAATTGCGGCTGGATACGTTTACTGCCCCTGTTTATGCTGAGTCTACCAGTACAGGCGGAACTTCGATGTGTTGCAAATGCAGTTGATATTGAATCATTTTTTTCTGCGGCTACCGCTGAAGATAAACAACAAGTTGAACAAGCTATCAACAGTAGCGTGAATCTTGTCCCCTTCGGTTTATCTGCATCGAACTGGAAAGTGCATCGTGGCGATTTAGTGGTAGAAGGTAATATAGAGAGTAATCAAAAATTGATTGTTCTTGGGAATTTGACAGTCAAAGGTAATATTTCCACTTTCTCTCTTTCTAATCCATGGGTTATTCTCGGTAACGTGACGGCAACGAATATAGTTGCGGATTCACCACTGTTAAGGCTTTGTTGAATAAATCAGATTTCGGGTAAGTCTCCCCCGTAGCGGGTTGTG
>OHAC01001066.1_pt1 | contig 26630 bp, 27 predicted proteins | sample 1577051 | NCBI WGS metagenome assembly OHAC01 (sample SAMEA3541499, study PRJEB24748) | human gut metagenome | biome: human gut; feature: human-associated habitat; material: faeces | place: China | collected 2012 | reverse complement strand
AAATATCGGAGATTACCAACTTTTTTAGGCACTATTTCTTATCCCGAACTGAGGTCAGATATGCATACGTTCGTTATCAATGACATCGCCAGTCTGTACGTTTTCACATAGCAAGTCATCTGAAGGGAACTGAGTCATTACTTTATCATAGATTTTCTTGAAATCGGGAATATCAGTACACCTCTTGTCAAGGTACTTCTTGATTTTTCCGTCATATTTCAACTTTCCAGAAGCTAAAGCAGCTCGTAACCACGATTTCTTATCCCTTGCATTTGCCAGTTCATTGGTAGTTGCGGAGTCTATATGTTCTACATTCCATGTTTCCTTTTTAAATAAGTGAAATGGGAATTTATGGAAGGTTGAAAGCTTGTATTTATCTGCTTGAACCTCCTGTTGTGTGATGATTGTCTGTATATTATGTAGCAAAAGTATTTTTCTGATTTTGCTTTTCTGATATACGTCTTCGAAGTGCAACTTGTTCAAGTCCTCTTTCCTGCACTTGATTATATTGTCACGGATGGCTTCTTTTACTGCTAAGAGAAATGCTTTTTTATCTTTTGCCCATTGCATCCATTGGTTATACCAGTCATTTATCCACTTTCGTCTAACTTCGGCATTATGGTTGTTGTCATCAATAGCCCATATGCTAAAACCGATATAGTGATAGAGCAAAGAATCTTCAAACCATTCCTTAATAGTGTCGAAGAGTGAGGTTACTTTAGCCCAGATCGACTCTAGATGTTCTGCATCAGACGTGTGTTCGTCCTTCATCTCAATCTGCTTGGCGAAATAACGGTAAACGCTATATCTGTCATTTCCTATCTGATTATCGTAATCCTCTGGTTTAATTTTCGCTTTGATGCCAAAGCAATCATTCTCAAACAGTATCTTAAACAGGAAATCGATACGTGTACGTTCCTGATAATTCGTGTCGTTCAGGAAAAGCCACAGTTCGTCATCCTGCAGGGCGTATTCAATATCATCCCATTGCGAGGCAATCTGTATCTGCTTCGTACGTATGAACTCAGAATGACTACCTGCATAATTTGAGCGATTGAGTAGAGCAGCCTTGATCAGTTCTGAATTTGTAAGCGAAATCTTGCCTATATTGAGTCTTGTAAACACATCAATAGGGTTCTCTCCAACAGATTCATACCAGATGAACTTTACTCTTTCAAGTATAGTGTCGTAGAGTAAAGCCTTTTCTTCGTCAGATTTATCCTGAAGCCATGTTTGTGCGATGTTACGAGCAAGAATCATGTGCTGGAAATCTACATTCTTAGCACCATCTTCATTTGTTTTGTCAATAATGTTTTTCAGAAAATCCTTGCTATCTGGTCTGGTTTGATAACTAATGCGATAAGTGGGATCATGCTTTAACACCATCATGATGATGTACAGTGTTGTCAGACGCTGTTGACCATCTATTACTTCCCACGAAGTAAGTTGTTGCAGGTCTTCTACAAGACACCCTATTGGGTCGGGCTCGTCTTGTATTCTGTCTAACCTTCTGCTTATTTCCTCAGAAAAAGCCTTACTGTCAACAATACTGCGTTTGACAACCAATGGTTGCAAACAGTAAAAACCAGTTCGCGAGTTCTCAATAAAGATATTTAAATCTTTAAGGAGTTCAGTGACCTGCAGTTCTTCCCATCTATAACCACGTTGGTAGTCTGGTATAATGAAATCCAATCCTTGAATTTCTGAAATAGAGACAATACCTATTTTATTGTTATTTCTCATATTTAATAGTTTTTGTAATGCGATGGCGGTGCAGGCTTCTGCGTCAACCAGGGCATGATGATGGTTTGACAAATCATAACCGCAGCGGACTGCGATTACATTAAGTGAATGACAGCTTTGTGACCAAACTCGGCGCAGAACCACATAGGTGCTGTAGATCCACTGTTAGCCCATATTCTGAATTTGGTTCCGTTTATACTCTTTACCCTATAACCGACAGATATAATAACATCAAGGCTATACATCTTTGTTTCATAGCTTTGATTCTGTGCCATTTTTGTATATTACATTTGTTATTGATAACGTTTCGACAGCAAAGATATTGCCATGGTTTGTCTTTTTTGTTCATACTATCATAAATTTTATCAGAACTACAGATTTCTAATAGGCTTCCAACAGGAAATGGCATTTGTTTTACTTTTGCCGATGATGTTTCTATACTCCATGCGGCAAGATCCATTTTAGACACAATATAACACTTTTGCTGCAGTAGTTATAGTAGTTCCCTGGCAATCCAAGCACAAGCTTCTGCGTCAGCCAGGGCATTATGGTGTTGGGTTAGGTCGTACCCGCAATAAGCAGCTACAGTTTGTAGTTGGTGGTTGGGTAGGAGAGATCCCAACTTTCTTCTGGAGGCTCGGCATGTGCAATGGAACTCATAATCGGGATAGTCCATCTGATACATTTGGAACACAGACTTCAGGCATCCCTCGTCAAAGGGAGAGTTGTGAGCCACCAATGGCAATCCCTCAATCTTTGGCTGAATCTCAGCCCATACATCTGGAAATACCCTGGCGTTCATGGTATCCTCCATGGTTAGTCCATGTACCCTTGTATTCCAATAGGAATAATACTCAGGCTCTGGCTTGATGAGACTGTAGTAGCTATCCACAATCTCACCATCCCTTACTATCACAATGCCCACGGAGCAAACGCTGGTTCGTTGCTGGTTGGCAGTCTCAAAATCTATCGCTGCAAAATTCTTCATGAGTGCAAAGTTACTAATTTTAGATGTATTATCCAAATTTTTAATATTTATATATCCATACTGGTATGCCATTTTCCTTGGCAATTTCTATCATGTGCTTGGTTTCATGAAAATTTGAGAGAATTGTAGAAAGAAGTTTCCATATATATTATAGAGATGGCAGTTGTAGGCGTTTGTGAAGATGCTTGCAGCTGCCTTTTCTTTTTGTATCTTTAGGGTGTCGAAATTCAAAATTAAAGTTGTACCTTTGCACCCAAGTTGAGATTACAGAAATGAAAAAGGAACGTGAAACGGCAAACAAATATCGTCAGCAAGCTCTTGAAGGAGATTTAATGGCGATGAACAACATGGGTGTCTGCTATGCGCAAGGCATCGGTGTTGTGGAGGATCATGTGATGGCATTTCAGTGGTACATGAAGGCTGCTGAACTGGGTGATATTTACGCATGCTACAATGTGGCAGAATGCTACTACCAGGGAGATGGAGTGGAACAGGACTTCGAAAGAGCTCTTCATTGGTATCTGATTGCAGCAGAGAAAGGAGATGTACAATCACAGGTTAACGCTGCCAATGCATTTTACCTGGGTCAGGGAACTAAAGAAGACCACGTAAAGGCTCTCACCAATGGTGGCTGAAAGCTGCTCAAGGGGGACATCTTCAGAGCCACAGCCCAAGGATTTGAGCATGCCAAACAATGGTGCAGGGACAATGGGTACAGTATATATTAATAATAATGTAGTGAAACAAATGAAGACAGATTTACGATTGATACAAGAGCAGCAGCCTCTCGTACACAACATAACCAATTATGTGGCTATGAACTTTGTTGCCAACAGCCTATTGGCTATTGGAGCATCACCAATCATGGCGCGTGCCGAGGAAGAAGTGGAGGAAATCAGTAGCAAGAGCAATGCCTTGGCTCTCAACCTGGGCGTTCCGGAAAGCACCACTGCTCACTCGATGATACTGGCAGGGGAAGCTGCCATGAAAAAAAGAATTCCTATCGTATTTGATGTGGTTGGAGTAGGAGCCACCCGCTTTCGTATGGATATAGCATCACAGATTATCCTCAGGTGTCACCCTACAGTCATCAAGGGAAATGCCAGTGAGATTCAGGCATTGTACTCTCACCAGATAGGCATGCAGGGAGTGGACAGTCACCAGGAAACCTATGAGGTTGAGAAACAGGCTAAGAAACTGGCTCAGCAACTTTCCTGTATCATAGTTGTAACTGGAGCCATAGACTTCATCACGGATGGCGAAAGAATGGCTTATGTTCATGAAGGACATTCCATGATGAGCAAGGTTACTGCAATGGGATGTACTGCCACTGGTATCGTTGGGGCATTCCTTGCTGTGAACTCCGATCCTCTGGAAGCATCTTTTCATGCCATGAAAGCCATGGGAATTGCCGGAGAAAGGGCAGCTTCCCAGTCTAGAGGAACCGGAAGCATGATGATTAACTTCCTCGACGAACTCAGCAATCTTATAGCTTATGACTAGGATTATCAAAATCAAGAGACGTTCCTTCATGAAAAACTTCATTGCAATCAATCTCTTTGGCATAATTGTTACTTGCGAAGAGCTTTCTAAAGTGGAACTCAACCATGAGCTCATACATACGGCCCAAGCAAGGGAGTTGTTGTATATCCCATTCTACCTCTGGTACATCATAGAATGGTTTTACTTATATCTCAAATATCGGGATTGGATGCGGGCATACTACAACATCAGGTTTGAAAAGGAAGCCTATGCTCACCAAGAAGACCTGGAATATTTAAATCGAAGGAAGCATTATTGCTATAGATGATGTTACGTGGTGCCATAATCTTACTATTCCCCAGTTTTTGGGGGAACGCCCAGCAGGAGTCAACAGAGATAGAACAGGCTGCTGTTTCAGAGTAACAAATATCTGATTTTCAATATTATTAAAACGCAGAGGTCTGCTGGCAGTAATGCCGGCAGATTTCTGCGTTTAATTTAATACATCTAATTATTCTTAAAAAAACTTGATAACCCATCTTATAATAAAGTAAATTATGTATTTTTGCATATCATAATTAAGATTAAAGCTATGACACTGCGACGTAGAGAAAAACCTTCTGGAACTCTACCGAAGGATTGTCTTCAACATCTGCATTGGAAATTCTGATGACCACTTCAGAAACCATGGCTTTCTACTCACACCAAAGGGCTGGACTCTATCACCAGCCTATGATATGAATCCTACCCTCAATGAATATCAGAGTCTTCTGATCAATGAATCTTCAAACAAGGCAGACATCAATATTCTGCTTGATTCATCTGAAAGCTACATGATTAAGAGGGAGGAAGCTGAAATCATCATCCAAGAGGTTCAAGCAGCAGTTAGTCAATGGGAAAGTTTAGCTACTCTGCTTCAAATCCCAGCTAGAGAGATGGCTATATTTAAGGAAAGGTTTAAGCTTAACCTATAATATAATGAAGTATCAAGTCTATTTACTTCATTATATTATGGGTTATCCTGCAGTCTCTATCATGTCGATGATGGTATAGATTGGCAAGGTATCCAATGCAAGTTGGGTGTTAAAATGGTAAGAAAGGAGATTATTTATGTCACAAAAGAAGATATTCAGATGCCAGGATTGTGGGTACGAGACCGAAGTATATGAGGGACGTGGCTTCATGGGACAGCATATCGAAGCCATGTCTTGTCCTGACTGCAGAAACATAGTACCTCTTGTGGTGGGTGGAGTAATTGGTGATGCTGCACCTAGTTTTAATTCTCTTGTAGGAAGGCTATGTCTAAGATGTGGTTCTGACAGGATTCACAGGTGGGATATGCATACTTGCCCAAAGTGCGGGGGCAAGATGCAACCCACTGGCGAAGAAGAGTTCTGGACATGAAATCATAGTTTTTGGGACAGAAAGACGAAGAAAGCAAGTGAAATAAATATATAGACATCTTATAGTTCGTTGTCTAGGATTTCCATCATTTCTGCTGCTGTAATCACTTGCGGTTCTTTTGGAAAGTGTTTGAGATTACCTGTTACTAAGAAGGAGTCTTCCTTGCTCAGGCAGACTTCGTAGAAGACTCGGTCGTCCTCATCTGGCATTTCGCCAGCATAAGGAAAACGGGAAGAATCAATTCCGTTTTGCTTTACAAGTTCTATAACTGTGTAGATTTGGTCGTCTGACAACTTGAATTTTGCGCGATGAAGCACTTCATCGTATTCTTTTATAATGTCATCATTATATAAAGGTATAATACGATGAAGGAACAAACTTTCAAGAACTCTTGCTGTTGAAGCATTTGAGTTGTGGGTGATAAGGGCTGATACAAATATGTTTGTATCAATGACTGCATATACCATTGCGTTCTTTTCTTAATCGTCTGACTTCTCTGATTTCTTCATTGATTTCATCAAGCGTGAGCTCTGGGGTTTCACCTCTTTCTGCTTTAGCTCTAAGTTGCTTGAACGCAGCTTTTGCTTTTGCAGTCACTTCATCTTCTTCTTCATTCTTTGCTTGAATGGAGAAGGGAATGCTCTTACTGCGAATTACTGCCTTAACAAAGATGTTGATGGCGGTATTCGCACTCATACCAAACTGTTCGCAGAGTTTATCAAACTGTGCTTTCTGCTGGTTGTCCATACGGACTGTCATTGCTGTCTGTGCCATAAGCCTAACATGTTTAATTAATAATCATTCTGACTGCAAATATACATCATTATGGCGTAAAATGGTGCGACAGTATTAATAATTTAATAAAGATTAATAGTTGAATGAATGATATATGCGTAAGGGCAATAGGTTTAAGAGTGGCTAAGCTCATATTGACATTATTACTGACAGCAGGGTTGCTTTAATTCATCTAATTATTCGTTTAAAAAAAGGGCTAGCCCCATAATCAGGACTAGCCCCCAGTTTTAATTATTTTCTCGATGCAATGAATGTATCTTGAAAGCTGCATAGCACTTCAAGAAAGATTACTTAACCTCAATGTGCTTAACATCGTCTTTCTTCTCCTCCTTGGCTATCTTAGGAATCTCAATCTTCAAGACACCGTCACTGACCTCAGCGGAAATCTTCTCCTGATCAGCATCCTCTGGCAAAGCATAACTCTGAGAGTAGCTGCTGTAAGAGAACTCACGACGCAAGTAATGCTCTTCCTTCTTCTCCTCCTTCTTCTCATCCTTGTTCTCGATGGATACATTCAGATAGCCATCCTTATCGATGTTCATCTTGACCATATCTTTCTTCAAACCAGGAGCTGCAACCTCCATCGTATAAGCTGTAGCACTTTCCTTGACGTTGACTGCAGGAGCTGTTGCGTTCATGTGTGGCATCAAGCTTGTATCAAAGAAGTTGTCATTAAACCAACTGTTCAACCAATTTGAAACACTGTTATTTCTACGAGCTAACAACATCATGTAAAACCTCCTAATTCTATTTTTCTCGTCCTCTCTTCGCCTTCCGGCTCAGTCGGGATTTCTCATTGTTTTTAATTTATCCTTTTTAATAACGATTGCTTCGGCTTACGAGGCTCAAGGATTTCTAGAAACCCTCAACTGTCATTACTTAGGGTTCTTGTCGTTCCCCTTGCCCTTTCGGCTTCGGCTTTCACTCTATGTAGGAGCAAGTTACGTGCCAACCCGGTTTGTAGATTTGGAGTAAACAGTTTTTGCCAATTTTGACTAAAGATTCTGCAAAATTGACAACAATGGATAATTAATTTAAACTTTGCTGCTAAAACTTCATGCTTTTTAAACCTGTTTTTCAATCCATGCCATCAGTACCGCTACAGCATACTGCTGTTCTTCTCCTGTCAGCTGTCTTCCGGCAGGTATATGATGCCATTTGAAGAAACAACCACGGCAACAGCAGCCTGTAGCATGCTGGGCAATGAATACAGGATGCCCTCTCATAGGCGTCTGCTTGCCGTCATTGGGAATCACGGCAGGAGCAAGGCGTTTGGCAACGAAATCCTCCGCATGCTTACGGATGGTAGCCAAACCCTTTTCTGCAATATATTCCTTATCCTTCTTCGAGAGATGGAATCGGCTGCGAAATGTTGATTTGGAAAGTCTTTCAAACAAATCAGTCAAGTCATACTCTTTGTCTGGAGAAGTATCGCTTTCCATGTTTTCTGAAGAGATAGAGTCTTTCTGATGATCCTCTTTCTCCTCAGGAAACAAATTGAGTTCTACATATTTTGCTTGGTTTCCTTTTGATTCTTTTTTCATTTCTATTAGCCTCCTATATCTATGAATCTCCTATTAATATTAATGGATATCAGACTCTTACGCTGCAATTTCATTACTTCTTGAATTTTCATATCAAGTAGTGCTTTTCGTGCAAAGGTAACTAAAATTTCCAGATAACGCAAGAAAAGGTCCAATATAATATTCATTTTATAAAAAATTATTATTTCATGGAATAAAAGTTTCGCAAGTTTTGTCCCATACGCCCTGAAAGGGCAGAAGCTCCTAGCCCAGGGCATCGCCCTGGGTAATTACGGACACAAACCTGTCGCCCTGTAAGGGCAAAAGCTTTAAAACTCCAGGCAAAACCTAAGGCTTTTGCCCTTACAGGGCGCCTTGCTGATTGCCATCATACCCAGGGCGATGCCCTGGGCTAGGAGCTTTTGGGCCTTCAGCCCGTACTTAAGCCACATGCGAAAGTTCAATATTGTACTTTTCCTGCAAAGTTAACAAAAAAATCTAGATTACGTAAGAAAAGGTGTAATATATTGTTCTTTTTATAAAAGATTATAAGTTTCTGAGATTTTTCTTGTTTTTTTGCCTTTGAATATTGTCTTTTTCTTAACTTTGCATGCACAATTCATTATAGAATAGCAGTTTATAGTTTACAGTTAATAGTTTATAGTTTACGATTGATTTCGTGGTTATTTGCTGATAAGTTGCAGATTTCTTGTTAATTGCTTGGTGGTTTCGAGAAAAAAGTGTAACTTTGGCGGCAAAGTTGAACGTTTAATTGAAATAGAATGGAACAGACTGTATTTAACCCTGCTCAGATGAAGATTCTTCAAATGATGTCTTATATCAAGACTCCACAGGAATTAGATAATCTTGAAAATGTTCTCTCTCAATACTTTGCAAAGAAGGTTGATGAGGGGATTGATGAGTTGTGCGATAATGGAAGTATAACTCTTGATACCATAGAGAGCTGGGGTAATGAACATTTACGTACTTCTGGCAAATGAGAAAGATAGTTCTTGATACTAATTGATGAGCCTTCCAAGGATAAGCCCTTATCGTAAGATTTGGGATGATTTTGGAGTTATTGGCTGATGATTTGCAGATTTCTTGTGATTCTCTTGGTGGTTTCGAGGAAAAAGCGTAATTTTGCGGCAGAGTTAAACGTTTAAAAGGAGAAGATTATGGCATTAGAGATAAGAAGCATTCCTGTTTTGACAGGTGAGACCGCTGAACGATTTGTTCGTGAGGCAGAGGAGAATGAGCGTAATCCACAGAGGAGAAAATTAGTCTTTTCTTTTGAGGATATTGATCGCATAATGGAACGTTCACGTAAATATATGAAAGAACATGGAGGAAAAGGACCTTTTGCAAAATAGTTGTGGAGGCTTTCCATATCCTGTTACAACACAGGGTGAGTTGGAAAGTTTTAGTTGCGGAGATAAGGACTTGGATGATTTCTTTCATCAAGATGCATTCCTTTATGCAGAGCAGCTGTTGGGAAAAACTTATTATTTTTCCACAACAGGAGATGACAAGAAGATTGTTTGTGCTTTTACGTTAGCAAATGATAGTATCAAGGCTGCATTAATACCCAATACTTCAAGAAATCGAATACAGAGGAAGATTCCGAATTCAAAGAGAACAAGAAGTTATCCAGCAGTATTGATAGGAAGACTTGGAGTGGCAAAGGAGTTTCAAGGAACAGTTTTATCTGTTGGTTCACAAGTGATTGAATACATAGCATCGTGGTTTGTTCATCCTAACAATAAGACTGGTTGCCGTTTCATTGTTGTTGATGCTTACAATAAGGAAAATGTGCTTCATTTTTATGAAAAGAATGGCTTCAAATTCTTGTACTCTACTGAGAGTTTGGAGAAAGAAGCAAATCATATTCCTGAAGATGAGTGCTTAGAGTCAAGAATGATGTATCTTGATTTGTTGGGATATATAAGATAAAAAACAAGAGGTAATCTTTTGGATCCTTCTTTACACAGATGGGGCGGGTGTGAAGTCCGCAGTGAATGATAGGCAATTGCTCATTCGCACACGGATTTCACGGATCTCACGGATAGGGCAGACGTAAAGTCTGCAGTGCTGTATTTTCTACCTCTCCGTCTCTCCTGCAAGGAGAGCTCCACCTTTCTCACCAAGCCTCTCTTCAATAGTCTTTACAACCCCTTCGGTTCCCCTTGTAGGGGACAGAAACCCTTCTCAAAATGGGAAGGATGTAACCGCCCTTAGTGCTGCTTTTTCTAAAATCACCCCGTCCCTCTTTACCATTAAAGAGGGCTCCACCTCTCACCCCGACCCTCTCACCCTCAGGGAAGAGGGAGGAAACCGCTCCTCCTCGTCGCTCGGAACCGCTACGCTCTAAGGTTGGCGGACCATCAAAGGTCTTCGCCATATTTTGCGGGATGGGACCGCCTTGCTAAAGGTGGATAGGATTATTGAAGTGCTGGTTTCGTGGTTATTTGCTGATAACTTGCAGATTTCTTGTTAATTGCTTGGTGGTTTCGAGAAAAAAGCGTAACTTTGGCGACTGAATGTTGAACTAGAATAAATAGGAGGAAGAATATTTGGATACTACAAAGTTAACAAGAGAAGAGGCTCTACGCCGTTGGAATGCTTCTAAGGAAAACAAACGTAAAATGGTGGAGAAACTGGAGAACTTGGTTCGCAAAAGTTGTCTGGAACGTACTGGTAAAGAACCTATAGGGGTAGAAGTATGGTAGTACAAATGAAATATACGTATGGCAAGTACCTGATATGCAAGGGGCATATATAGGTGAACTTAGCAAGTCACGATAATTTTGTTTTTTGTAATTAGACAAGCAATTATAGTAGATATGAACGATAGAAAATTACCAGTAGGCATCCAGTCTTTTGAAAAAATCAGAAAGGGTGGATATCTTTATGTTGACAAGACAGATATTATCTGGCAACTTGCCAATAGAAATAAAACGTATAATTACCTGAGCCGCCCACGCCGCTTTGGTAAATCTCTGTTGGTAGATACGCTCGAAGCCTACTTTCTGGGTAAGAAGGAACTCTTCGAAGGGTTGAAGATTATGCAGATGGAGAAGGAATGGGTGAAGCGACCTGTCATCAGGCTCGATATGAGTCGTGCTGGCGCAGAGCCGGAAACTTTACGCTCTTATCTCGACATCACTTTCGACAGATTAGAGAAGGAATATGACATTACACCTAAGCCAACCGCCAAACTTGCCGACCGTTTTGACGGCATTATCCAAACGTCATATGAGCAAACTGGACAACAGGTTGCCATCCTCATCGATGAATACGACTCTCCATTGCAGCATTCCTGGAAGACTCCACATCATGAAGCATGTACGGATATCTATAGAGAGGTTTTTGCCATTCTCAAAGCTGATGATAAATACGAGAAGTTCGTTTTCATTACCGGTATTACCAAGTTTACGCAGATTTCTCTTTTCTCTGTACTCAACAATTTGAGTAATATCAGCTTTGATTCTGAGTATGCAGCTCTTTGCGGTATCACGAAAGATGAACTCCTCTCAGATTTTAAATCGGAGATTAACAGGTTGGCTACAAAGAAAGGATGGACTTTTGATGAAGCCGTGGTACAGTTGACGGCATTCTACGATGGTTATCATTTCAGTCATGAAAATATGGTTGATATATTCAATCCATTCAGCCTTATCAATGCCCTCGCTGACTCCAGTCTAAAGAATTACTGGGCTTCATCTGGAGCAACCTCTTTGCTTCCTAAGTTTGTAGATGATATGGAAATTAGATTGAAGGATTTCGAGAAATGTCCGATAGACAGCGATACCTTGGAGACTTCTGATGTGACAGGTGGTGGAGCTGAACTTTTCCTCTATCAGTCTGGTTATCTCACGATAAAGGGATATATGGAAGGAATTTATTTGCTGGGCATTCCAAACTATGAAGTACGCAAGGCTCTATACAAGATAGTCTTGCCAGCATGGATATGGAAGAGAGGTACCGTCTTATCTTGAGTACCATCTTCAATGCTATCGGCTGCAGGGTGGAAGTTGAGAAGATGATTTCTACTGGTAGGATAGATATGGTGTTGGAAACCAATAACTTCATCTACGTTCTGGAACTGAAGCTGAGCAACAATGGAGGCATTGATGCGGCAGCGGAGCAAATTAAGGCTAGACAATATGCCGAACCATTCAAGGCGGATAAACGCAAGGTAATAGCTATTGCTATAGAACTGGATGATTCTGGTAAAGGACTGGTTGATTGGAAGGAAGTTTACTGAACTATCAAGAGCAGCGTGGCTGTAGGATGAATATAAAAGGAAAAAGCGTGCAAGCCACATCATAGTCGCCTGCACGCTTTTTTTGTCATCTAAATTTCTGATGATTTCCAATCGAACACGATGGTGTTGTCATCTTTGATATTGAAGCTCATACCTACCTTGATAATTTCCTTGCCGCTCATGGCAAAGGCATCGGCATAATGCTTGCTTTCTATCTGCTCAAGAGCCTCCTGGGCAGTCTTTCCAAACTTCAGCTCCATTACATAGATAGTATCGTCCGTCTCCATGGTTATATCAATTCTCCCCTTTGACGTATGTTGCTCCACTATAATCCTGAAATTCGTGAGCAAGGCAAAGATGATATACATCGTTTGCTGGTAATGCCCTTCGTAATGGGTGTTGTTGCAATAAGGCACCGTCTCCCAAAACGATTTCAGCAACTGTAATGCTTCGTCTATCTTGCGCTGTTTAATAAGCACCGACATTTTGGCGATGGTGGTATTGCACATTGCAGTCTTTGAGGTCAGATAATGAGGCAACAAACTTCTGTACAATCCAACTCTTATTTCCTTGTTAGGAATGGCTAGGGTATAGAGTTCCGTTTCTTCATCATAATCCTTGATGGTGATGTAGCCACTCTGATAGAGCAGCGGCATGATGGTGGTCATGGTTTCCGTGGCAGCATCAAAGTCATCCTTTCCGGCTTCCATACTCTCGCCCAGGTTCGCTGGCAGAAAGTTGAAATTGCGCATCATATTGATCAGATAAGTAGGAGTGCCTGATCCAAACCAGTAGGAATCAATCTTCTGCTTGGCAAAGCAGGTTAATAAGCTGAACGGATTATAAACGTCTGGAGAAGGCCATGTAAAATGATAGCCGTCATAATTATCCTTTAACTTAGCTAACGTCTGCTCATACGATAAGTTTAATTTTTCAGCAAGTGCATCTATGTCATTCCGCATTCCGTTCACCAGTTCATCTTCCGTAATTCCGCAAATGCCGGCATACGGCTCGTCCATACTGATATTGGTGATGTTGTTCAATTCGCTGAAGATGCTGAGCTGAGAGAATTTGGTGATGCCTGTGAGGAATACGAAGCGGAGCAATTTCTCGCATCCTTTTAGCGGACTGTAGAAATTGCGCATGGCGTTGCGAAGTTCTTCCAGTTTTTCATCCTCGTGCACCACATCAAGCAAAGGGGCATCATATTCGTCAATCAGTATTACCACTTGCTTGCCCGTTTCCCTATAGGCAGTCTGGATAAGTGAGATGAGGCGGACGTTGGCATCAACAGCCGGATTCGTAATGCCCCATTTCTGCTCTTGTTCTGCAAGTTGCTGGTCGAAATATCTTTCCAGCTGGGCTATCTCCATGTGTTTGCCCATGCTCATATCGAAATGCAGCACCGGATAGCTTATCCAATCCTTTTCTAGCTTTTCGATGGCGAGTCCTTTGAAAAGCTCCTTCTTTCCTTCAAAATAGCTCTTCATGGTAGTCAGCAACAGCGACTTTCCGAAACGGCGTGGACGGCTCAGGAAGAAATAAGTACCATCAGTATGTGCCATACGATATACATATTCCGTCTTGTCGATGTAGAACTTATCTTCCACTCTGATTCGTTCGAAAGTTTGTAATCCTATCGGATATAGTTTTCTTGCCATAATAGCTCGCCTTTCTTTTAAGTGATATTCTCTTTGTTGGCAAAGATACGAATAAATGGTGAAACCACCAAATTAAAAACATCTTTTCTTCATTTATGCCCCTTATCTCATTTCCTTATACCTTTTATTTCTTTTCTCCCTTCTCTTATTTCTTTTCTCTCCTCCTTTTATTTCTTTTCAGGCTTCCTCTTATCTCCTTTCTTCCTTCTTGCTGTATTAATAATGGGTTAATCTCGGGAAAAGTCTTGGTTGATTATAGGATAAAATGTTCTTTAACCCTATTGAAATCTCCGTTCATCGACGTTGAACCGCGGTTCAGCGTCTATGAATGGCGGTTCATCGACGTTGAACAGACATTCAACGTCGATGAACGGAGATTTTATCTAAGTATAAATGTTTCTTTTCTCAGTTGAAAGAACTGTTTTAGTAGGTTAAAATCCTTCTTTTACCCCTCTTCTTGCCCTCATTCATTCGTTTTCTTGCTCTCATTCACCCGTTTTGTGAGGGTGTGTCATAAGTTTCTTAGGATATAGATAAGGCACGGATTACACGGATTTTCGCAGATTTCTTTTGATTTTCTTTGGCGGTTTCAATAAAAAAGCGTAACTTTGCGGCAATAAACTATAAAATGAATAATGACTATGATGGGAATATTACAAGTTGCCTCTTATATATACAAGCGCTATATGGATGATTTTGGCGTTCGTATTGATGAAATGAAGTTGCATAAGCTACTTTATTTCACGCAGCGTGAGTGCTTGATTCAAAAGGGCGAACCCATGTTTGATGCACAATTTGAGGCTTGGAAATATGGTCCTGTCATGGTTCAGATTCGCCAGCATTATAAAAATGATTCTCTCCCAGAATTGATGGATAAAGAGCAGGTTGTACAATATGAGCCAGTGTTTGATATGGTGTTTAAAACTTATGCTCCACAGAAGTCTTGGAGTTTGAGTACTTTAACGCATGGAGAGTTTTCTTGGAAACACGCAAGAGAAGGCTATGATGAACAGGATTCATGTGAGGTAGAGATGAAAACAGAAGACATTATGGTTGATGCCAACAGGGTTCGTGAAAGACGAGCAGTTTTGCGTCAATTAAATCTTTATACTGCATAAACCATGAGAATAACTGAGGAAGAAATTGCGGAATTAGAAAAGAAGCGAATGAAGTTCTATGAGAACTTTAATCATGATGAAGATGCAGTCTAATCTTTTCTGACTGCATCAGGTCATAAAGAACTGGGGCAAAATCATATTGTTTTTTAAACCAGATCACTGCTGTCCCGTTTAGAAATCATCGGGTTAAATAGGCTAGGATACCATATGAGTGCAAAGGTACAAAATCAAATCGAATACACAACTTCTAGAACATAAAATATTGGATATTAATAACTTATATAATAATCGTCCAGACTAAACGGGACACTAGTGCAGATTTGAGTGAAGCTAAGAATCAAGAAATCCACAGCTGGCTTGAGTACCTGCTGTGGATTCTCTGTTTTATATTAAAGTGTAAGATTCTATAATACTGTCGTACTGATTAATCGTAATGGCATCGCCTTGTAGCGGCCGGTGTTATTTCCATTACTACCACTCACGAAACGTACGTTTGATATACCTTTCTTCGAGTTGTATATATCGAAATAGTTATACCAGAAACCATATTCCGGACTTTTTCCACTGAATCCTTGTGTTCCAGAGACTAGTGTTTTGGTCCAAAAGACCACGTGCATTGGATATTTATGGCTTTCACCTTCCAGATATCCTCCGTATGGCAGATAGATGGTTTTCAACTCAGAGCTTGTTGTATTCATAAATGTACAATAGTACGATTCGCCAAGAGAAGTAGTACGTATCTCTGTATTAAGCGTACCTTTCGCAATCAAGTCCTCAAACACCGATTTCTCTGGTATTTCAAAGCCTTTAGGAGATAGAGTAGAGGATAGATTCCCCTGCTTGACATCTGATGTATTCTTGTTCTCTGAAATCTTGAAGTATCCACCGATAGCACCTTTATGGTCTTTAAGTTCGTTGACGTCTGGTACATAAGGACTATTGTCGGTAGCACCCAGATTTCGGTCGAGCATGATGTAGGTATGGGCTTTTCCCTCAACCTTCACTACACCATAATAGAACATACCTTTTACCTTTAGAGTGTTATTACCACCCTCTGCTAATTCATATATGCTTGCCATATCATCTGTTATCTCATGGAAGATACCAGTATGATAAACAGTGTAAGTGATGTTGATACCATCCTTGTTTTGTATCGTAAAGGTGCCTTTCCAAAGATCATAATTATTATCGCTATTATCTGCCAACGTCACTTTCCAGAATTTTTTGTTTCCATCAACTTCTTCACGAACATTGAAATGGCTATCATTATCAGTCAGAACATCCTCATCCTGCTTAGGTATCTTATAACTGTAGGCATTCTTACCTACAGTAAAATGAAGACCGTTGTTTCTTAATACGCCTTGCATTTGTTCTGGATTGATACCATTAACCTTATCCAACCAGGCAAAATAGTCCTCTTGATACACATTGTTATCTTTATACATGATAACTTTACGATTAGGGTCGTCTCTCATGAAATCGTAGCCCGCCTGGGTTATCTTCACATCAAGCTTGAGATCACCAGAAGATATCGTAACCGTTTCTGGTCTTCTTGGGGTTTCATGAATGTTTGGCTCCAGCGTAAACTCCAAAATATATTTTTGGCCATCAGGTTTTGACAGGCTACCACTTACAGGAGTTTTAATTCCTTCACCCACCTGAATATAGCCTTTGATCCAGCTATCTTTTTTGAAATTTACATCATATTTTGCAGATTCGAGCGTAGTGACCAAAGTGATTCTTGCTTTAGTATCTGTTGCCTTGAGGGATAAATTATCGCTAACACCCAGTTCATAATCTTTGCAAGCTATCATATTGGTGATGGCAGGATTGTCATCTACAACATCAGCCTCCAGTCTGTTTTCCGGATCAGAGTTGACAGCATCATCCAGTTTTTCGAAACCATAGTCATTCACCTTGATTACGGTGATGGTATAGTTATGGTTTCTCAAGAGGGCATACTGGTCCTTCTTGGTTTTTGCATCCTTGTAAAGCCCCACTTTATAGTAACCTTCTATACCCTTGTATTTAGCCTTGATGATAACGTTAGCTTCACCTGCAGAAGTTTCAGTTACCGCTACTTCACGGCTAGTTCCATTGCCAACATTAGTGTTGCTAAATTCTTTTGTTGCTGCTAAGTCTTCAGTAAGGACATTATAACCAGCAGGGGCAATAGCACTCTTGGCAGCGGTATGATTAATGATAAGACCCGCATCTTCTTCAGGAAAAACAGCATTTACCGCATTAGCTACTTTCAAGGTAACCTTGGCATATGGTCTGAACAAATCGACAGTTGGTGTACCATTCAAGAGAGTCTCTAAAGATACGCTACCCCAACATATTGGGTTGTTTGTATCTATTTTTCTATATGCAGCTTGCAGGTCTTTTGCTTCTTCTTCTGTGAGGTCATTTATATTTGTTACCAGATGAACCGTTTTAGTTCCAGATGGGACTTTACTGATTGTTGCCTGATACGTTCCGTCTGCATTCTTGCTTCCAATTTTGACATCCGCTTTATCTTTGTAAGTATTGCCTTCGCCATAAAACACAGCAGTAACGTTACTGATGCTTTCATCAGCCCCCGCTCTAGTATTAATTTTCTTTTCGGAGAAGTTGGGCAACTCAATGTTCAAGGTTACCCCCTCGGCAGGGATTTCATCCCCGCCGAGTCCGATAGTCTCCATTGCATCCTTGCAAGAAACAAGGCTTAGGAGCAATCCTATCCATATCATTAAATGCTTTATCTTCTTCATTTTTTCTATATTATTTATTCTGTTACGCCATCAGGCTTACCTTGATGCCATTTGTCTCCTTGGTAATAACCAGTGTCGCCATACTTCTCGTAGCTATTGCCATCGAAGAGCAGAATTTTAGTGTCTTTTAAATAGATTCTGATATCTTTGTTATGCTCTCCTTTAATAGCTTTCAGTTTGATGGCAGTTTTCCACCAACCGTTTTCTACTTTCTTGCAAGTCCATGAATTGCCTTTGTCTGAACCTTTGTCAGAAGGATCATTTATTTTGAATTGGTTCGAACCATCAGCAATACCATAATCCTTATACCATCCCCAAGTTTGCTCTTGGGTATATACTTTGATCTCTATGTCCTCAATTTCAGGCATATCATCATATACATGCCATATAGGATCGGATGTAGGGTCATATACGATCCATCCTTCACGATCTTCATAATCGAAGAGAGGAATACCCGGCTCCAGATGATGAGGACAGCGGTGTAAACTGTATCCTTGACCTTGATATGTATTATTACTGAACATAATCAATGTCTCACCTGGCGTAATAGTTCTTGTACCTTCTGAGCTATTTGTATTTAATACAGACTGCATATTTTCAGGGAAGTCTTTGTAATACCATCCGGTGTTAGTCTCGTCGGCCACCATTTCTTCTCCAGGCCATCCATTTCTATTGTTTTCCAACGGTCCATACGTAAAAAGCCAACCTTTTCCTGTAACGGCATCTTCTGTTTCACCTATCTGGGTATAAACATAGATGCGGTGGTTGTCTGGTTGGGGATCACTTGTATCATTTGCATCCTTATTCCATCCATCGCTCCAGTTGTTTGTACCTCCTTCTGCTAAGATTCCCTTGAAATTATCGGAACTGTGATCTCCAGTATATTTACTGCGGTCATTAATCGCTCTGAAATAGATACGATAATCATCGATAGGAGGACGCACAATTACACGAACAGTTTTATATTTGACATCCGTAGTCTTATTTTGGGGTATTACCTTAAATTCATGAATGGTGGTCGTTACAGGATCTGTTGTTGCTCTTACTGTGAAGACACCTGTGGCTGCATCCGATGAATTTAAATCCATTTCGATGGTGGATTTACCTTTTGTAAGTTCGGTCTTTTCCAACTTGATACCCCCAAGATTAGTATCCCATTCTATATTTCTGCTATTCTGAGATATATCATTATTATAATAGATGACCAGTTCTTTTGTAACATCCAGATAAGGTGTAACATCATAATTTACATCTATATATTTCTTGAGATTATTTGCCTTGATCCAAAACTTTGCAGTGCCTTTTCGCTGTTCTTCTGCATAATCACTGATTGGGATATTTGGATTCACGCGAAACTCGATACTGTCATTGCCATTAGCGTCTTTACCACGTTTGGTGCCAATGATGATGTCTTTTGAGTAAATTTTAGTATCGCATCCAAACTCTACTGTGGTAGCATTCGAATTATATGTGATATAATCATTTGTCAAACTAGTTACACTAGCCTCCGTCTTGCTTACCCACAAAGTGGTATGGTTGAAGTCGGCATCTATTGGTACTGTCTTCCATGGCTTGATGCTTACCTTGCAATCCAGCTCCATATTACCGAGGGTCTTGATAGCACCGGTAATCTCATAGAAGGTACCGCGAGGGAATACGGGTACGGTGCTGGTTTCATCCTTCTTATGACCCAGATTGATACGATAATTGTTGACTGCAGAATTTCCTACCTTACCATTGATGGTAAGATAACTGCAGTCGGATTCTGATGAGATATATCGCTCTGGGAGATAATAGGTCTGCTGGAAAAGCCATTTATCCGCAGGGTTTACGGGTGGATTCTCTGTTGCTGTTCCTGTTCCTTTAATATCGTCTCTATTATTTGTTGCCGGCAGACGGCTGTTGTCTGTCCAATCGGTATAGTATACGGCAGCTCTAGATGATGCCTCATACTGAGTACTTGAAAAACCATCCTTGTAATCTTTATTTGCCCAAGTTGGAGCCTCGAATTTACCGCCCCAGTAAAGATGGGTAAAAGGAGAGAGTTTCTCAGCTGAAATACTGTTGATGCTAAAGGCCTTGCCTCCGAAATTGGTTGCAACGTCTGGGTCACTTGGATCGAAGATAAGATTCAGCTTAACCTTTACGCATGTAAACTTCAGGTTAGCTGCCACCTCTGTATATTTATCACCCGCTGCTGTAATCACGATTTCAGCGAGATTGCCTGCGGCATCCTTCTCAGGCTCATAAATCATCGGGATGTTTGTAGAAACCGGCATTCCCGGTTCTGTTCCAACGCCATAACTCAGTACTATTTTTTTGAGTTCATTTTCTGTTTGGATATTCTTACCACTCAACACCTTGTTCATGTTGGCAACCACATAGATATGGTAAGTGCCCGGCTCGATATTGAGCTGATAGTTAGCTACATTCGGCTCTGCCATCATCGTAGCCAATGGGGCAGGGAGCGTCTCTACCAGGAGCTTGCCATCATTTCCATTTCCTGTAGAGACAGGGAAAGCATAGAGGGTCAGGTCGTTGATCTGGCATTCATCTACCGTAGCATTATAGGTAGGAAGGCCGGAAGCATCGTCGGTACGGGTGCCGCGGCTGCTGAGCACGGTTGGCACGAGTACATGCAAGTTGCTTTCTGACGAAATGGGAGCGCGCTCGCCTCCAAGTTCGTCAGAGCAACTTACTGTAACCAACAATATAAACCAACTAACTAAACTTAAAATGAAATCTCGTATTTTCATTGTTTCTAATTTTTAAAGTCAAATACTCTTATGAGCTGAATGCCCGGAAGGGGCTTTGACACCTGAAACGGTTAGAAATCGACACGCTGTATGCGCTTGCTCCAATCCAGGATGGAAATGCTGAGCTTCGCATACTTCCACTGGTTGCCCTGGAGGAAGAAGTCGAGCTTATAGTCGTACTCACGGTCCAGGAATTCCTGTGCTGAATATTGGCGGGCTTCGAAGGCGCCACGGCCTTGAGCCAGACAGTCAGCAAGATTGATGCGTGCCACCTCTTCGCCTGTAGTCTTGTTCGTGATGGTGAGGATGGCGTTCTTGTCGTTTTCTTCTACCGGATGCCAGATGAGTCGGGAGAACATGAGGGCGGCATGAGCGGTGCGCTCCTTTACATTGCCCTCGGTATCCTTAAACTCAGAGGTCCAGGTGTAGTATGGGGTATATGTCAACTCCTCGTCGGGGAGGAGAGAGTTGTCGTAACTGATATCGCCGTTGGCATTGGTTATCTGATAACTGAAGTCATCGGCATTGATGTTGGCAGGCTCGTCGGTCTGATGCAGGCTGATGGTGAGCTGCTTGGTATCACGAACCAGACCGATGGTATGGCGTGTAACCTGCAGGTCTTTTACTTCAACCAGTTCGTTGCTGAGTCCTTGCCAGAGTGTATCGAGCGGTTGGCTCTGGTTGTTCACCTTGCCCTGTTCTCGGTCGAGTCGTACATGGAGGGCGGTGATGTTGTCACCCTGCTGTGGCAGAGCTATCTGGAATTTGGCACCTGGCTGCGCGAGTGCATCTTCGTATTTCTTTTGGAAGGCGAAGGTTGCGAATCGGTATTTGCCCGGTTCCAGATTGATTCGCATGGCATAGTTAGGGTCCTTGAGCGGCTGTGATGTCGCATCGTTATAGGCATCATGGCGAGCAATGAAGTTGCCCTGCTCGTCGTATACGAATACGCTGAGTCCGCCCACATGATCTTTGAACATGTCGGCACGCTGCACGTTGTAGTCGTACTTGAACTGCAAGTCAACACCCATGTCACAAGGAGGCAGGTCGTCGTGCATCAAGTCGTTGCAGCTGCTGAGCATACTGCCCGCCATGATGAATCCCCATCCCATGCATATATTCTTGATCCAACTGTTAAACTTCTTGTTTGCCATGATGCTTATCTGTTTTATGAAAAAGTAAAGTGTATAAATTGATTCTTATTCTTCCGATATAGCCAGCCGCTCCTTAGCGCTAGAGCGGCTGAGCTATATATAATAATGTGAAATGGATTACAATTCTACGCCCTGTGAACGCTTAGCCCAGTCGAGGATCTTCACGCTGACATTGATGTACTTGGTATCCTCATCGTCTGGATCGGTTGGCTTAACCTCTGGAACGTCTGGATAACCAGGACCGCTGATGCTGTTGATAGCGAGGTCGTACCAGTTGTTGCGGAGCACACCATAACGCCCGAGCCAATTCAGGTTATTTCCATCATATGTTTTATCGCCTTCATTCCAAGGAGTTAAATCGTCACCGAAGTGCTTGATACGGGCAATATAATAGCTTTCACCATTCTTGTAGGTCTTGATACCGATACCTTTATCCTTATCTAAACCAAGTTTGGTATTAATTTGACCTGCTACTACTTCTGTCTTGTCTTCTGTACCTTCTTTGATCTCAACATTGGTTGCATCCAATACGTGTGTACCGCCTTCCAGCAAATTACCCTTGAGAGTTACTGTAACTTCAGTTGTTGTATTCAGAACTTCTTTAGCTTTGTTCTCAATTTGTTTTGTAAGAGTGGTTTCTGTCCAAAAGTCAGAACTATTGCCAATCATAAAGAAGGTCTTGTCTGTCTCTTTTTCTAAAGCTTTTGGGGTATAAGTTGCTTTAAGAAGAACACGAGTAGTCTGACCTTGCATCATATGGGAAATGTCGAAGGTGTTCTCCAAACAATACAAAGGATCTGTTGAAGTCTTCCAAACTGCATCTGAACCATTAGCCTTTACTAATGTAAATTCCTTTTCACATGCAGCTTTGTCTGTCAAGTTTTTGCTGTAGTTAGGGTCGATTCCCCAATATACACGCTTGAAAGCATCTGCATGACTAACGAAGCGAGATGTTGCTGGAGCTGTACCTGAAGTAGCTGCTGTGTTACTCCAAATTTCTGCATAAGCAGGAACTTTTTGATCTGTTGGATCTGTCGGTGTTATACCAGCCTGCAAACCAGAAGTTACATGTACTGGGAATGATTTCGTGTTAGTAACATCCAATGCCCATTTTGTGATTTGTACCTTGTCGCTGCTATAGTTTGTTCCGGTTGCATCGGCACCACCTTCTGCAAAATAATCTTTGGAACCTTCAGTTGTACTGGAACCTACAGTAACCTTTGCCAAACCGCGTTCTACATGAATCGTTGTACCAGGTTTACTCTGTGCCTCTTCCTTTGTTCTATAGATACCCTTTATTGGCACGAGGGTTGTTGGCTCAACATCTTTTGTAGTAAATTCTGGAGCATTAGCCATATAGAAACCTTTTTTATAATCTGTAATGTTAGTTGTGTTTGCTGCAACATTCCATTTTCCGTATGTTACTGGAGCTGTAGGAAGTATAATCTTCGTGCCTGTTGCAGTTTCATTGTTAAGAATGACCAATGCATAGTATTTACCACCATTCTTATCTACTGTTGCGCTATTAAGCTTAGCTGTGATAGTAGTAGACTCAGTTGTGATACCTGGTGTTTTATCATTCTTCCAAGGATCCAAATTTCCGAGTGGTACAGCTTCAACATACGTGTAGTCGTTTTCAGATGCTCCTGCCTTCTCAAAGATAACGAGTGTAGCATCGTTTACAGCATACTCAGAAGGTGTACCTTCATCAAACTGGTCGTTTTTGGAACCGTCCACAGCACGTGTACCACTTGTTGTAGGCAAGTTGATAGTGATAGATGCATAGCCTACACCTGCTTCATTAGTACCAGTACCAGAACCTGCAGTTCCCAGATCCTCATTGCTTGAACAGCTTGCTGTCATAGCTGCGATGACAGCCAAGCCAAATAAATGTTTAATCTTCATAATCTTAAAAGTTAAGCTTGTTTATAATCGTTATTCTCTAATTTTCTGTTATTCCAATTCCTTTATCTGCTTGAAGACATCTCTTACACGTTCTGCCTCTTTCGAGTTGCCTGCCTTGGCAAGATGCTTTTCGGCAGAAGTAAGATCGCCTTTCTGCAAATCGGTGCAGGCGGCATTGAGATTCGCAGCCTCATCATCTGGGAAGAGACGGACAGCAATGTCGAATACCTCGTTAAACTCTGGCGAACCCGGCTCGTAAGTCTGTGCCACCAGGAACATCTCCTGCAGAGAAAGCTGCTGAGGCTTGGTCTTCAATATCTCCTTTGCCTCTTCGATGCTGAACGGACGAACCGTGTAGGTTACCGTATAGTCGCTATGACGGAGACGAGGATAGATATAATCCAGAATGTAGCGGTAACTTGCCGGATGGAGCTTTCTGATCTTCAGGTCCTTATCGTCGGGAGCCAGCGAGGAGTTAGCTATCTCGAGTATCGCTTCCTTATCAGCCAGATGACTAGCCTGAATCTTCTTCTTGAATCCTTCCCAGTCTTCCGGTGTAGCCTGATAGGTAAAGAGCTTGCTGTTTAAGGTGTAGAGGCTGCTCACATAGTTGCGGAGAGCAGCTGCACGCTCGTTGGCAAGGCGCTTGTTGTTGGCATACGAACCATCAGGCGAAGCAAAACCGTGGATATCAATATCTGTGATTTCAACGTTCTTATCGTTCTTCACCAGGTCGATGGTGGAAGTAATCTTCTTCAGCTCAGCTGCATTCTCACGGAAGTCGGCAAGAATATTACTCTTGTTGAGCTTGAAGCTCAGGTAAGCTTCACCCTTTTCGGCTCTCACCTTCTTGGCTTCCGCCTTCGGCTGCACGAAGAAATCCTTCGTAATCTTAGGTGTACGGTCGATATCCGCAATCGGCGTATTGTCCTGTTCTATCAGGTTGCCGCATCCGCAGAGATCTTCTTTCACCGAGAGTTTGAACTTCTTCATCCATTTCTGATAAGGAACAGACTGGGCGAAGTAAACCTGCTGACTGGTCTTGTTCTTGCGGGTAAGAACCTGTGCCTGCGGATTCTTCTTGCTGTCGGCAAGTCGGCGGTATCTTACAGCCTGGTTTCTACCCTGGATGATGATAGGGTTGAGAGCGATAGAATCTGTTCCTACCATTACCGGTGTGAAAACAATCTGCTGCTCTGATTTCATCTTCAAATCGTTCAGGTTCATACGGAAGGCAACGTCCATCCGGTTGCCGTTCTTGCGTGCTGAAACGATGTCTACCTGAATCTTACCCCCTGCCAGCTGTTGAGCCTGAGCAGGCATGATGCTCTGAGAAAAGAGTATGCAGAGAGGCGAAATGACCGCATAAAGCTTCATTTTATCCATATTATGATTTCCCTAAATTTTTTGTATTCTGTCTAGTTATTACGTGTTTATATTGTCAGTTTAAAACTACTGTTAAGTTATATTCTTAGAACACGTATATGAGAGATAGTGCGGCTTTTGTAGGGCCCACATAGTTGCGGTGGTCTTTGTCGAGACATTTTTCGCATCGTCCGTAAAGCTTGTAAGGACTGTAGGCATATCCCAAACCGATAGAGCCTTCGAAATTGAGGTGCTTATTGAGTAACCACTGATAGCCGTAGGTGAGGCCTCCTCCTACATACCAGCCTTCATAGTGCCTGCCCTCCAGAGTTTTCGGCAGGATGCCGAAGGGCATGTCAATGTTTTTAATGTTGTATTCACCGCCTAGGGCATGGATTCCGAAGAAATGGCCTCCAAACTTCTGGCAGGTGTACCATCTGTATTCTGGCATAACATTCCAGAATCTCATCTTCTTGTCGCCCGAGAACTTCCAGGGGTTCAGGGTGCCGAAGAGTTGGAAGGTTGTTTTCTTGCCCGTGCCGATTTCTATGCCGGCGTTGGCAGATGTGGAAGCCCATCCCAGTAAGTTGGTCTTCAGAGCGACCTCCTGCGCTCGCGTCGTTGCCGTTGAAAGGATCAGCAGCAGCAACATTGCTGATTTAATGAATGTTTGCTTCATCATATCTTTACTTTTATATATTGGTTCCGTTTATATTAAACTTAGCCTTCGTTCGCTAGTTGGTATCTTTTTTCGGCTGCAAATATATGAGGATTTTCTATAGTAAGCAAGAAAATTTCTCAAAAAGGTTCTATTTATTTGTGCAAACGTTTGCACATTCATGCAATCTGTTTGCGCACACACATCATAAAGCACATGATTATAAGTGTAATTTGCACAAATATGCGTAAGGGGAATAAGTTTTTTCTAAAATCACCCCGTCCCTCTTTACCATTAAAGAGGGCTCCACCTCTCACCCCGACCCTCTCACCCTCAGGGAAGAGGGAGGAAACCGCTCCTCCTCGTCGCTCGGAACCGCTACGCTCTAAGGTTGGCGGGGCATCAAAGCCCTCGCCATATTTTGCGGGATGGGACCGCCTTATTATAGCTTGCTGAGGTAGGGAATAGCAGTTTATAGTTTACAGTTAATAGTTTACGATTGATTTCGTGGTTATTTGATGATAAGTTGCAGATTTCTTGTGATTTTCTTGGTGGTTTCGAAGAATATGTGTAATTTTGGTGGCTGAATGTTGAACTAGAATAAATAGGAGGAAGAATATTTGGATACTACAAAGTTAACAAGAGAAGAGGCTCTACGCCGTTGGAATGCTTCTAAGGAAAACAAACGTAAAATGGTGGAGAAACTGGAGAACATGGTTCGCAAAAGCTGTCTGGAACGTACTGGTAAAGAACCTATAGGGGTAGAAGTATGGTAGTAGAAAAAATGTCTCTGGCTGTGATTAATGCCAATTCCATAATTCTGATTTTTAAGAATTCGGATGCAAAGGTAAATACTTAATGTGTTGAAAAGCAGTTTTATCATCCATCTAACTATTAATCTTTGTTAATTACACATAGAGATATACCATATATATGAAATATATTATGTATCTTTGCACCAAAGTCAAACCATTTAAATAAATACACTTATGAGTACAGTTTCAGTAACACCTTCTAAAAGAAAGATCATTGACTTAAAAGATGATACTTTTAAGACT
>OHAC01001064.1_pt1 | contig 26669 bp, 23 predicted proteins | sample 1577051 | NCBI WGS metagenome assembly OHAC01 (sample SAMEA3541499, study PRJEB24748) | human gut metagenome | biome: human gut; feature: human-associated habitat; material: faeces | place: China | collected 2012 | reverse complement strand
GATATAAATTGAAGGTCGGTAAAAACGGAGAGTATAACAGAGAGCTGCTGATAGATCGTAGAGAGAAAAGTAAGAGTCTTGCCTGGAGTAGTGTGGTGCTGGCATTTGAAAATAGTAAGAGGATTTCAGAAGAAGTGAAGAAACCGAAAGCATTTGGAGATATTAGAGGAGTTTCATATATTTATTCTATACTATGGCGATTTGGCTTGATCAGAGTGCCGGAAGAAATAGAGAAGAAAATGGGAAAGCAGAGATAAATCCCTGCTTTATGCTCATAAGCGATTGGATTAACATGAATATATTAAAGAGTTTCTCGTAAAATAGAAAATGCATCAATGATTCCTTGCTTATAGGCAATACGGATATATTCTATAGATGCATTGTTTTCTGCTGTGATAGCGGCATCAATAGTGTCCCATTGTTGGGGAGTTAGATTTAGATCCTGCATTTTTTCATTTGCTTTATTACAGTTTTTCTGAGCTTTTTGATATTTTTTATCTTGTCTGAGTGCGGCAGGTAATCCTGTTTCCATGCGAAAAGAGGCAAGCTGATCCAGAATATTTTCTGGTGATGACAGATTGTTTTTAGCATTATGAATGAAATATTCTGTGAGTGCTTTATAAAGATTCTTTTTTAGTTTCTGTTCTTTTTTGCTCATTAGATAAATTCCTCCCTAGGTTGTGCAAGTAAATAACGGTATAACGTTAATTTATCATCAGTTTGCGGAAATGTCAACGGTACACCGTTAATAAACGAAAGGGAAATCCTTTATACTGAATATATATTGTGATTTAAGGAGAATTTGCATGACGTATTCAGATGCCATAATAAAGAGATTGACTGATCTGTGTGTTGAGAGAGGGATAACGACAAATAAACTTGCTACATTGTCAGGGATTACACAATCAACGCTTAATAGTATGATGAGGGGAGAAACGAAGAATCCAAAGCTAAAGACTTTGCGTAAGATTGCTATGGGGTTTAATATGACTGTTTCTGAGTTGCTGGATTTTCCAGAAATGAACGAAATGGAGTTCGAAGATGAATAAAAGAAAATATGTTCGATAAAATTTGGGAAATGTATTGACTTCCGTATGTATGTTCGGTATAATACAACTATCAGAAACGTATCGTTTCCGATAGAAAGGTAAGGTGAAAAGATGCGGCATAAGAGCGAAGAGTTAATGCAGCAGATATTGAATTACGCTGAGAAGTTTTTATTGCTGAATCATCGTTCACCTTATACCAGCGAAATTGCAGATGCGCTCGGTATAGTCAAGAGTACAGTATACAGATACCTTGTTGAGATGAATGAAAGAGGAATGTTGAGCTACCACAACGGGGAGATTGTTACTGAGAGGACGGAGAAGTTATCTCCGGATACGAAACCGGCGGCGGTGCTTGGATCAGTGTCCTGTGGTATGCCTCAGCTTGAGGAGGAATATGTCGAAGAATATGTTTCTCTGCCGGTTTCACTGTTTGGAGATGGAGAGTTCTTTATCTTGCGGGCGAATGGAGATTCTATGACTGGAGCAGGTATCAACAGTGGAGATATGGTTGTTATCCGGAAGCAGAATACAGCTTCGGACGGCGATATTGTTGTTGCCCTGGTGGAGAATGAATCGACATTGAAGCGGTTTTTTCTTGATACGGAAAGAAGGTGTGTACATTTACATCCGGAGAATCCGAAGTACCCGGAGATTTACACGCAGAATTGCAGTATTCAAGGTGTTGCTGTTCATGTGATTAAGCCATTGCAAAAGTGATGACAGAGTGACAGCAGCAGGTGTAAGTTGCGATGAGATTGTCAGAGCAGATCCCAGTGAAAACAGGATATAACAGGTGGCATGGCTCGATGCTACGGAATCGCCTGTTATTTACTCATCAACGGTTTTCAATTTCCCTTATCCGTTTGAGTGATAGTATGTGTAGATATTACTTGGAGGATTGATTGATGAGCGAAGAAGATGTATTAGTTGTAACCTGCCCGGTATGTGGCAAAGTAACTCAGAAAAGTATTTTTACTTATTCAGAAGTGAGATGTCAGCGATGCCACAGAGATTTGACGGCATTTGCAGACCTTGGTGTTGTAGTTGGCATTGATATGAATAAGAAGCGTTCTAAGGAAGATGTAGACCGTCTGGAGCGTTATATGACACATCTGGTAGGCGTGATTCGGAACTGTAAGAGTTCTGATTGAATGACAGCATGGATGGTCAGATGAGAATATTGGATGCAAAGAATGAGAGTATTTATGAACTGTAAGATTGGACGTCAGAATCCTCAGATACAGCGTAGATATTCAAGAGTTTGCTGAACGTGTTGGAGATGGCACAGAATCATCAGGAACCCGGCAAAACATATGCAGCTATCTGTAAAAAGACAGGAATATTGTCTTTATACAGAAGAGGCATGATGTTTTGCCGTTTTTTTATGTTTGAAAATGGAAATTTATGTGAAATAACTGTGTATTTGTGGACAAAAAGATTTCAACTGTGTTAAAATTCATTTGCATTAATCGTAACAATTATTTGACTTCACAGACATTTAGAGGTTCGATACTTTTGGTTTATTTCGTTTGATACAGGTGTAGTGTCCTGCCGGAATAAACGGTAAATGTATTTTACACAGACATCATAGGCAGAGGATGACAGAAGTTGTGCCTAATAAGCCTATGATGCATGGAATGTAAAATCTTTGCTGTTTATTCCGGTTTTTTTGTTCTCAGAAGATTATGTCAGAAAGGGGGTATTGCACGATTTGAAAGAGATACGATCAGAAGAACGGATTGCCTTTGGAAATTCGCTGAGTGAGAAGCGTAGGGAAAGTGGTCTTTCTCAGGAAGAACTTGGACAGATTATTGGCAAAAGTTCTAATGCAATATCCCGATATGAGAATGCGGAGAACACTATGGATGTACATACTTTTGCAAAGACAGTGAATGCCTTGAAAATAAGCCCGTATGAGTTGTTACTGGAATTGGAAGAACCGGAGAGAAATCCAGAAGTCGTATCTCTGATCTTTGAACTGGGGAGGCTGGAACATAAGAAACAGAAAGTGGTACTGGAAACAATGAAAGCGATGATAAACAGCCTGTCCTCGATGGAATAGAAAAATTTATGCCGTTGCAGATTCTTTTTTATAAAGAGTTTGCAGCGGTATTTTTTTGCTTTTTTGCAGGTTCCACAGATGTGGGGTGGAAAGCATGAAGATTCCCCACATCTGATGAGGTATAGCAAAAATGTTTATTTTATAATCATTTCATCAACAGCAGACAGGCTGATAAGAACAGGAGGACAGAAGATGACACTGGAAGAAGAACTGAGATTTCGCCGGATGTGTCCCTATGATGCTTTTGGAGATTACTCGGATGTATTGAAGGAAATTCGTCAGAAAGAGAAGGAGAAAAAGACGGATACCGTATCAGTAACAAATAGAAATAAATAAGGTTGGATAAATATGGCGTAACACTTATGCCATAGTTTTCCATAGAGAAGGCAGCAGGCTGGAACTTCGGTTCCGCTAATAAAAAAAATTAGCGGAATCGGGGTCTATTTAGCTTAGCTGCCTTTCTTTTTGCCACCGATTCTGGCAGGAAAGGTGGCAAATTATGCTGACATTAAGAGATTTAAAGAAAATGATCCAGACACCGGAGAAGAACGAAAAGATACCTACGGATAAGTTACTGAAGGAGAGAAAGATTCCTGTAGTTGTTTCTAAGAAGATTGGAAATGGAGAAGGCATGGCACTGGTAACTGTGTTCCAAAATGGGTATGCGATGTATCAGACAGCAGGAAGAGCAACGGTTTTTCCAGTGAGTAGCTGTCGATATGAGTATGAATCGGTAATGAACGGAAAAACAGTCCGGATGGAGGAAAGTTTCTTTGATGAAAAGGAATGGTATCTGAGTCTGTTAATGATCGGGGAGGACCGTATTGTCAGTAATAGTTTAAGTCGTGACCGTAATCATAAGTGTTTTTCTTATCATGCGATTGCAGAAGATTATGGGGAGCTGGAAGACAAACTTACCAAAATAGAGGAACAGGTCAGTCAGGAACAGATGGTTGAACTGCTGATGAGTGTATTGACGGAAAAACAAAAGGAGATATTGAAAAAGGTTTACTGGGAACAGAAAACGCATAAGCAGATTGCGAGTATGTATGGAATGAGCAGAAGCAGCGTGTCTGATGCAGTGCATAAAGCATTAATGAAAATATCCAGGAGTTTTGATGAAAATGGAGAACCGAGATGATTTTGAGAAAAAAATAAAAAAATTTCAATTTTTGCCGTCCAAACACCCTCTGAAACTTGCAATTAGTGGAGAGGTAAACATCTGAAAGAAACTCTTTAAGATAATCCCAATCCGGCGAACCTTGATAACTGAATAAAAGGTCAGAAGGGAGCGGATGCTCAGTTACGCATTCTGCGACCAGCAAAAGTTTTCTTCTGATCGGAAAATGCTCAATCCTTATTTTTGTTATGCCCGGTTCGCCGGGCGATGACAGTAGACTATGCGCCGGAACTTTTGCATGATGTAGGCTCCGGCGTATGACTGTGCTGTTATCAGAAGTGATGTTCGCACAAATAATTTAAAACGGGGTGATGCCTATGATTGTATCAGACAGGTGAAAGCCTGTAAATCAGTAACAGAAAAATAAAACAAAGTGAGGTATTGAGAAATGAAAGGATCTTGGAAAAGAGTAATGTCTGGTGTGCTGTCTGTTCTTACGATCGCAACCACAGTATTTCAGCCGATTACAACTTATGCAGCGGAACCGGATAATACGGCTTCTTTTTTTGAATCTCAGTATCCGGAACTGGAAACGGTGAAGGATAAACTGGCAGAGGATGAGATTGTGACAGCCAATGATTATACGGTGGAATATGGTTCTGATTTTGACATCAAAGTTGATTTTTCCGGTATAGAGGGAATCAATGATGCTAAGGTAAAGATAGAACTTTATGAAGCGAAGAATGAAGCAGGTGAAGATTTTGATACAGGCAGGGCAGATACCTATAAAGCAGTTTATAAAGTGGAGCCAGTCAGTGGAAATCCGTCTTATCGTGTCAGCAGAAATGTGACAGTAAGGGAAGCGGAAACGGAAGCCGTAACAATGTCAAATACTTCTGAGAATACTACGGGTGAAGGTAATGCCGGAGAAACGGAGGATATTGGAACTGCAGATGATGAAGAGACGGACAGGCAGACAGAAACAGAAGTAGTGACTGATCTCACAGAAGAATCAGAAACAACGACAGACGAAGAAACAGGACTGACAGTTTCTGATGTGATGGAACAAGCCGACGAGGAAGGGATTGACCTTTATTCCTTAGATGAAGGGGAATCAGTTACTTTTATGGCAAGGGTAGCATCAACGACAAGCACCAAGAAAGTAACAGTGACGAGAGGAGCCTGCTATCAGTATTCTGATTATGGTTACGGAAGTTATCTGACTTATCAGTACACTGTAAAGTTTGGTAGTGTTTCTGCTACTGCTTACTGTATTCAGCCGGAAAAATCCAGTCCAGGAAGTGGAACCTATGATATTACCAAGCTGAGTGATGGTAAGAAACTTGCGAAAGTCTGCTATTATGGAACAAAGGCATCCGGTGATGATGGATTTTTTACAGAAGAGAATGGCTATGGAAATCTGAGTACAGGAGCAAGATTTATCCTGGTGCATTTGGCAGCATCTTATGCTAACAGCGGAGATTCTGCTTTTTCCGGTGCAAGCAGCAAAGCAAAAACACTTGCTATGAAACTGTATAATTACTGTATTTCGCAGCCAAATATTCCAGATGTTGAGATGAGCTTTTCAGATGCGAATGTGACTGCCTATGTGGATGGCAGCAGCCAGAGAACAAAGGAGATTACTTTTAAGGCAGATGAACTGCAAAGTATCACAATGAAACTTCCAAGTGGAGTAAAGCTTCATAATGTGACAACCGGAAAGACAAGCAAGGTAGGAGAATCCGTAGTGATCAGTGGCGGAACAAAGTTCTATCTGTCTGCACCGCTTACTCAGGTAAGTGATGTAGCAGGAAGCTGGTCCGCTACAATGAAGGGAAGTATCACAAAAGATTATTCTGCTTATAAGATCAGTACCGGTTCTGGTTCACAGGATCTGGCATTGGTGTTTGGCGAAGGTGTCGATAATGAAAAGTATGTGGACTTTAAAGTGACATGGGTACAGTATGCCAGTGTGAAAGTCATTAAAAAGGATTCTAAAGCAAATGCAAAACTGTCCGGAGCTGTATTTGGCTTATACAGTGATGCAGACTGTAAGAATCTGATTACAAAACTGCCTGCAACGGATGCGAATGGAGAAGCATCTGCACAGATTGTTAAGACACAGGATACCGTTTATTTGAAAGAGATTACTGCACCAAGCGGTTATCGTATTAATGCTACAGCCTACAATGTGAAGCTGGAAGTCAGCAAGACGACTACGGTAACTGTTCCGGATGAAGAACAGCTTGGACAGCTTACTGTATATAAAGAGGGAGAAGTTCTCACTGGTGCAGATGTGACAGAAAACGGAACAACATTCCGATATGAAAAACGCCGACAGAAAGGTGCTGTTTATAATGTTTATGCCGGAGCAGATATTACAACTGCTTATGGTACAAAAGTTTACAGTAAAGGTGATCTGGTAAAGGAGAATCTGACAACAGATTCCAATGGTGCTGTGATTCTTAAAAATCTGCATCTTGGTACATATGTTGTAAAGGAAGTGCAGGCTCCATCTGGTTTTTATAATGCAGGGGAAGAAAAGACAGTAAAACTTGCTTATGCAGGACAGAATGTAGAAGTGGTATTTTCTGAAACAACTTTTACGAATGACAGACAGAAAGCAGAAGTTATTGTAACAAAGCAGGATAAGGATACAGAAAATCCTCTGAACGGAGGTGTTTTTGGAATTTATGCTGCCAGTGACATTACAAATGTGGATGGTACTGTAGTTGCAAAGAAAGGCACACTGATTGAAAAGGCAACCACTGGAACAGATGGAAAGGCAAAATTCAGTGCAGATCTTCCGCTTGGATTTTCCTATGAAGTTAAGGAAGAGCAGGCTCCAACAGGATATGTGAGAAATACAGAAGATGTTTACCAGTTTGCTTTTTTATATACAAACGATAAGGAAGCAAAGGTGACATTTAATCATACTTTTAAAAATGAACGTGTGACAGCAAAGATCTCTTTACAGAAGCTGGATGCAGAAACAAAGAAAGCAGTTCCGCAGGGAGATGCGACTCTGGAAAAAGCAGTTTATGGACTGTATGCCAGAGAGAACATTGTCCATCCGGATGGTGTAACCGGTGTAATGTATAAAGCAGGAGATCAGGTAGCAACACTTACTACTGATGAAAATGGACAGGCTTCCATCAGCGGACTGTATCTTGGAAGTTATTATGTGAAAGAGATTACACCACCAACCGGTTATCTGGCAGATGAGAATGAATATGACCTTTCCTGTGATTATGAGGGTGATATGACTGCTGAGGTGAAGCGTGAGTGTACTTCGCTGGAACAGGTAATGAAACAGTCATTTCAGATCATCAAAGCAGCCAATAATGGAAAGACCGATGCGGATTTACTGAAAGGGGCAGGATTTAGTGCTTATCTGGTATCTTCTCTGAAGGTGAAAGAAGATGGCAGTTATGATTTTGATTCTGCAAAACCGGTAGTGATCGGAGACAATGGTGCAACGGAAATCTTTACAGATGAAAAAGGATATGCCTGCAGTATTGCAATCCCATATGGAACATATGTAGTGCGTGAAACAACAACACCGCATAATTATACTCCGGTAGATGATTTTACAGTCAGCATTACAGAAAATAATCCGAACACACCGCAGACATGGCGAGTGCTTTTAGATGATGAATTTGAAGCCAAACTGAAAATTATCAAAAAGGATGATGAAACAAAGAAAGCGGTACTTCAGAAAAATACAGAGTTCAAAATCTATAACATGGACACTGGAAAATATGTGGAGCAGGTAACGACTTATCCGACTACTGTGAAGCATAAGTCTTATTTCACAGATGCGGATGGATATTTGATCCTTCCACAAAATCTGAAAATCGGGCATTACCGCATTGAGGAAGTAAATGCACCTTATGGATATACGCTTAATGAGAATTACTATGAGGTTGATGTAGATTCCAATACAGCATATCAGATGGACGGTACTTCCGGGGATGTGATCATCGAGGTTTCCTATGAGAACCATCCGGTAAAGGGCAAACTGAATATTGTGAAAAAAGGTGAAGTTCTTGATGGCTTTAAGGACGATTTTACTTACCAGAGTGAGAATCTGGAAGGTGCAGTCTTTGAGGTTTATGCGGCAGAAGATATTTATACTGCGGATTTCCAGAAAGATGATAATGGAAACCGTATCTTAGAGTATGCTGCCGGAACACTGGTAGGAACAGTTACAACTGATAAAGATGGAAAGGCACAGATTGCGGATCTTCCTCTTGGAACTTATAAAGTTGTCGAAAAGACAGCACCAGATGGTTTTGTGTTAAATGGGGAAGCACAGACAGTCACTTTCTCTTATAAAGATCAGGATACAGCAGTGATCGAGCAGACAGCAGTTTTTGACAATGACCGTCAGAAGGTGGAAGTATCTGTTGTGAAAAAAGATGCAGAAACGGATGCGGTTGTTGCTGGTGCAGAGTTTGGGCTGTATGCGAAAGAGGATACTCTGGCACATGAAAATGTGATTGTGAAAGCAGATACACTTCTTGGAAAAGCAGTAACCGATGAAGATGGCAATGCAGTCTTTGACCTTGACCTGCCATTTGGCAAATATTATATCAGAGAACTTGCAGCACCGGCAGGTTATGTATCTTCGGATGAAATACTGGATGTCACTGCAGCTTATCAGGGACAGGATGTGAAAGTAATAAAACTTGCATCTGAATTTAAAAATCAGCCGACCAAAATCACAGTGAAAAAATCTGACATTACAACAGGAGTTGAACTTTCCGGAGCAACACTGACAGTCCTCGATAAGGATAAAAATGTAGTAGATACATGGAAATCTGTAAAGGGTGAGGAACATCTGATTGAGCGGCTGACTGTGGGTGAAACATATACTCTTCGTGAAGAAATGGCCCCTTATGGTTATCTGAAAGCGGAGGAGATTACCTTTACTGTAGAGGATACTGCTGAAATCCAGAAAGTGGAAATGAAAGATGATGTGCCGACTGGAACGCTGATTATCAATAAGAAGGGTGAATTTCTGGAAAAAGTCTCTGCACTTGATTCTGTAGGTGGATGGCTCAGCCATTTATTTGAATATATTTCCGGTTCCCTGAAAGAAGTTACTTTTGAGGTTTATGCACTGGAAGATATTAAAGCTGCGGATGGTGAGAGTGAAGATTATTACAAGAAAGATGATCTGATAGCAACGATTACGACAGATGAAACAGGAGTAGCAAAATTGACAGATCTTCCGCTTGGCAAATATTATGTCAAAGAAAAGGAAACGGCAAACGGTTATGTACTGGATGGTACAGCTCGTGAAATTGACCTGACATACCGGGATCAGGATACTGCCGAGGTAACTTATTCTTCCGACTGGCAGAATAATCGTCAGAAAGCGGAAGTAAAGGTGCTGAAAAAAGAAAAGGATTCTGACAGGGTACTGGAAGGTGCAGTATTCGCTCTTTGCAATAAAGAGGATATTGTAAATGCAAATGGTGATGTCATTCTGAAAGCAGATACCGTTATTGAGGAGCAGGCTACGGACAAAGAGGGAAAACTGTCATTTACGGCAGATCTTCCGATTGGTTACACTTACTATGTCAAAGAAACTTCCCCGGCACCGGGATTTGCAACAACGGATCAGGTACAGGAGTTTACTTTTGAATATGATGGTGCAGATAAGGAAACACTGTCTTATGAGTTTACCTTTGAAGATGAACCAACAGTTGTGGAGATTACAAAAACTTCCCTGACTGATGGAAAGGAACTGGAAGGTGCAAAACTGGAAGTGACGGACGAAGATGGCAAGGTAGTAGATTCATGGACTTCCGGGAAAGGGGCTCATATCATTAAAGAGCTTGTTGCAGGAAAGAAATATACTCTGACGGAGACAAAACCGGCAGATGGCTATGTGACTGCGGAGAGTATTATTTTTACGGTAGAAGATTCTTCTAAAGCACAGAAAATCGAGATGAAGGATGATGTGACGAAAGTGCAGATTTCCAAAACGGATATTTCTGGTAAGGAACTTCCGGGAGCGAAGCTGACCATTCTTGACAAAGACGGAAAGGTTGTAGAAAGCTGGACTTCTGAAGAGAAAGCACACTATATCGAGATGCTTCCAATCGGAGAATATACGCTTCGTGAAGAAACAGCACCGGACGGTTATCTGGTGGCAGAGGATGTGAAGTTCACTGTAAAAGATACCTGGGAAATTCAGAAAGTTGTGATGAAGGATGAAGCCAAACCGACGGAAACGCCAACGGAGACACCAACAGAAACTCCTTCTGAGACACCGGAAACAACGGATACTCCATCCAGTACAATATCCACTGATGCACCAAAAACAGGGGATGATACCCCTGTGATGTTCTGGATTCTGCTTGCAGGATTAGGAATGATTGGATTTGGAACATCTGCGGTATATTTGCGTAAAAAAAGAAAAAATAAGTAACTGCAAGGTTTTGAAACAGGATAGGGGCACTTATGGGCAAAAACAGTTCATAAATGCCCTTTTTCATAACAGATATATCTGTGGAAGCTGGTAGTGGCAGATTCACAGAAAAAGAAGAACAGGAGGAACAGATAAAATGAAAACGGTATTGATCGCTGCATCTGTTGCAGTGTTTTTAGTATATGGATTTGTCATGTACTGCTGTATCAAAGTAGGTGCAGAATCGGAGAAAGACTATGACAGACTGATAAAGGGTGAGGGAAAGGAAAATGGCGGTTAAGAATCATTGGAAGCCATGTAAGGGCTGTCCTTATGGCAAATATCATCCCTGCCTTGGATATTGTATTGCAAAAATACTGAAAGAAGTGAAGGAGCATCGGAACACCGGATAAAGACGGCATATTTCCTTACCATTATGGGGAGGAAGCAGAACAATATACTTTTTACCGGATTCCTAAAGTCCTTTTTACAAGTCCGAAGTTCAGAAAGTTGTCCTGTGAGGCAAAACTGCTGTATGGATTATTACTTGACCGGATGCAGCTTTCAGTGAAGAACCGATGGCTGGATGCAGATGGAAAGGTTTATATCTATTTTTCCCAGGAACAGATTGCGGAAATGATGGGTTGTGGGCTGAAAAAGGTCGGAAGCCTGCTTGCGGAGCTTGACAGCAGAAAGGGAATCGGACTGATAACGAGGATACGGCAGGGTTTGGGAAAACCGGACCGGATTTATGTACGACGGTGTATCTGTGTAGATTTATCAGAAGGGAATATCCAGACACGTCAAAATGACATTTCTGGATATATCAAAATGGCAGATACAGATATGTCCAAAGTGCCGGGTAATGATACTGATAAGAATAAGACTGAGATAAATGATACTGAGTATCTATCTTTTCTTTCTGCGGATGAAAGTGAAGAAAGTCGCAGGAAACAGATAGAAAGAGATGCGTATTACAAAATTATCTGCCATAACATCGGGTACGAATACCTGATAGAAGAATGTGACAGGGAGATGCTGAATGAGATTGTTGCATTGGTGGTGGATGTTATCAGTTCAGACCGGGAATTTATCTGGATTGGCAGAGACAGGAAACCATTTGATGTGGTAAAAAGCCAGTTTTTAAAATTAAATGCAGAACATATCCGGTTTGTGATGAAATGTCTAAGAGAAAACACCAGTAAAGTGGTGAATATCCGGCAGTATCTTCTCACAGTTTTGTATAATGCACCGCTTACGATCAGTAATTATTATTCCGCATTGGTGCAGCATGATATGTATGGTAATGAAAATTGATTCGATATAAAGGAGCAGACGAAAATGAAAGAAAAGGATAAAGTGCTTCAGGCATTGTGTGATGGTCTGGGCGAAAATTATAAACTTATGGAGATTGACCTGGAGCATTGTATTTACAGAAACTTTGGAAATCGCTTTGAAGTAGAAGTCAGTGGAGTACATACAGCCAAGCAAAATAAAAAAGCAACAATCTACCTGTGGTGTATGGATGCAACAGGTGCCCATGGGTACGTCATTAAAAAAGTTGGTGAAGTTCCAAGAAACAGAATTGGTAAAATGGTTGAGGAACTGTATGAATACAGTGAGAACCTGATCAGCCAGGGATATGACTGTTATGAGAAAGTACAGGCTTATCTGAAAGAGCTGGTAAAGAAAGAACAGATTAAGAACGAGGAGGACAACGGTGCAAGATGAAGTAAATGAAAAAACGGTATCCCTGTGTATCCGGGGTGGAAAGATAACTGCCCAGTTGCTAAAAGCTGCCATGAGAAAAGCTCTTGCCCAGATGGAACAGGAGAAAGCGAAACAGAAGCAGCAGAGCAAAGTACAAAAACAGCAGGATGACAAGGCGAAGGATAAATCTTATCGTGGAAAACAAACCATGGAGAAGCTGATGCGGCAGAATGTACAGCTTTCCAATATTGAAATTACTGATGGGAATATCAAATCTTTTGAACGTGTGGCGAAAAAGTACAGTATTGATTTTAGTCTGAAAAAAGATACGACAGCAAAGCCGCCGAGATATTTTGTTTTCTTCAAAGCAAGGGATGCAGATGTCATGACCGCAGCATTTAAGGAATACACCGGTAAATCCCTCAATAAGACAAAGAAACCGTCTGTAAGAGCAAAACTGAAGGATGCGATTACACAGGCGAAGGATAAAAACCGAGAACGGGAGAAAACGAAGCAGAAAGAAAAGGAGCCGACACTATGAACCGATTTCAGAAGATGCGTAAAGTATGCAAGGGGTATCTGGAGAGAATCCCGCCACTGTTTATGCAAGGCTTTCAATGGGGAGTTGACTGGCTGAGAGAAAAAATCTTAGATTTAGGGGAATATCTGAAAAGAAATTCCCTGCGGATACTGGCATTGAATACTCCTTATGTCATAATCTTTTATCTGGTAGATAAAGAAGCATGGCTGTATCAGTATTGTCAGGGAGATTCATCGGTGGAACGGTTGATGATGCTGCTTTTGAATTTTCAAATGGCATTTACTTCTGTTCTGCCTAGCATAGAAAAGATGCCACTACTGGCAGGTTTTACCGGGGCATTGGCTGTAAAATTTCTGGTTATGATGAAGATGAAAAATGCCAAAAAGTTCCGACAGGGAGAAGAGTATGGTTCGGCAAGATGGGGAACTGCAAAAGACATTGCACCCTTCATCGACCCAATATTTGAAAACAATATTCTTCTTACTATGACGGAAAGGCTGACCATGAATAGCAGACCAAAGCTGCCGAAATTTGCAAGGAACAAGAACGTGATTGTAATCGGTGGCTCTGGTTCCGGTAAGACGAGATTCTATGTAAAGCCGAATCTGATGCAGATGGGAAAATACATTAGTTATGTCGTGACCGATCCCAAGGGAACGATTATTATTGAGTGTGGCATGATGTTAGTAAGGAATGGATATAAGATAAAAGTGCTGAATACCATCAATTTTTCAAAGAGTATGCACTACAATCCTTTCCATTACATCCGGTCAGAAAAGGATATTTTAAAATTGGTAAATACGATTATGGTAAATACGAAAGGGGAAGGCGAGAAGTCCAGTGAAGATTTCTGGAGTAAAGCGGAACGCCTTTTATACTGTGCTTTGATTGGTTATATCTGGTATGAGGCACCGGAGGAAGAACAGAACTTTGCGACACTGCTTGAATTTATCAATGCCAGTGAAACAAGGGAAGATGACGAAACCTTTAAAAATGCAGTGGATATGCTGTTTGAGGAACTGGAAAAAACAGAGCCGGAACACTTTGCGGTACGCCAGTATAAAAAATATAAATTAGCTGCCGGCAAAACGGCAAAGTCGATTTTGATTTCCTGTGGTGCCAGACTTGCACCGTTTGATATTGCGGAACTTCGTGAGATCATGAGTTACGATGAAATGGAACTGGATATGATGGGAGATCAGAGGTCTGCATTGTTTGTTATTATCTCGGATACAGATGATACCTTTAACTTTGTGGTAGCAATGATGTACAGTCAGTTATTCAATTTATTATGCGACAGGGCAGATGATGTACACCATGGCAGACTGCCGTATCATGTAAGAGTCCTCTGTGACGAGTTCGCAAATATCGGACAAATTCCGAAGTTCGACAAGCTGATCGCAACCATACGAAGCAGAGAAATATCTGCTTCTATTATACTCCAGTCGCAGTCACAGTTAAAGACCATTTATAAAGATGCTGCAGAAACCATTTTAGGGAATTGTGACACAATGCTGTTCCTTGGAGGAAAAGAAAGTTCCACCTTAAAAGAGATTTCAGAAACACTTGGTAAGGAAACCATTGATTTATATAATACTTCGGATACGAGAGGGCAGAGCCGTTCTTACGGGATGAACTATCAGAAAACCGGAAAAGAACTGATGAGCAGGGATGAACTTGCGGTGATGGATGGAAATAAGTGCATCCTCCAGCTAAGAGGTGTCCGTCCATTTTTCAGTGACAAGTATGATATTACAAAACATAAACGCTATAGGGAACTGTCTGATTACGATAAACGCAATGAATTTGATGTGGAAGCATACATGAGGCACAGAATGGAAGTAAAACTTACAAAGTCAGAGGAGTTTGACCTGTATGTGTTCTCAGGGGACAGACTTATGGAACAGGAAAATAATGAAAACAAGGAAGCGGAGCATGTAGAAAATCCAACTACATAGCTCTTTTTCTTTGCCCTTTTGGGAGGTGAGAGGATGCACAGGTATGAACGACCGCCCATCAGGGCAGAGCCGGTCAGAATACAGCAGGAATTTATAAGCAAAAAACTTGAGAGGAGATAAAACATATGTCGTTTTTTAATTCAGCAATCAGTATTTTACAGACACTTGTAGTAGCAATCGGAGCAGGTCTTGCAGTATGGGGAGTTATTAATCTTCTGGAAGGATACGGCAACGATAATCCAGGGGCTAAGTCACAGGGAATCAAGCAGCTTATGGCTGGTGGTGGTGTGGCACTGATCGGAACACAGTTGGTACCACTGTTATCCGGATTGTTTGGTTAATTGCAAAAAGAGAGGAGATAACTCATGGATCGTATATTTGAGGCGATTGAAACATGGATGAGGGATCTTCTGACAGGCATGGTAAGTTCCAACCTGACAACAATGTATACCGATGTCAATGAAAAGACAGGTGAGATTGCTGCTCAGGTTGGGCAGACACCGCAGGGCTGGAATGGAAACATTTTCAGCATGATACAGAATCTTTCCGATTCGGTCATTGTTCCGATTGCCGGTATGATTATCACTTTTGTACTTTGTTATGAATTGATTTCCATGCTCACAGAAAAAAATAACATGCATGATTTGGACACATGGATGTTCTTTAAATATTTTTTCAAGATGTGGGTGGCAGTCTGGATTGTCAGCCACACGTTCACAATTACTATGGCGGTATTTGATGTCGGACAGACGGTGGTAAGCCGGGCGGCAGGGGTCATCAGTTCTGATACAGCGATCAATATAGATACGATGATCAGTACGATGGAAACAGCTATGGAATCTATGGAAATCGGTGAACTTGTCATACTGGCACTGGAAACGATGCTGGTAAGCCTGTGTATGAAGATTATATCTGTATTGATCACAGTTATTTTGTATGGACGAATGATTGAGATTTATCTGTATTCCTCGGTCGGTGCAATACCATTTGCAACGATGTCAAACAGGGAATGGGGACAGATTGGAAACAACTATCTGAGAGGATTATTTGCACTGGCATTTCAGGGATTTTTCATGATGGTTTGTGTGGGAATCTATGCAGTCCTTGTGGCAAATATCCAGATGTCAGATAACGTACATTCCGCATTGTTTGGTGTGATGGCATATACAGTGATTCTGTGTTTCAGTCTGATGAAAACAGGTAATTTTGCAAAAAGTGTGTTTAATGCCCATTAGCAGGAAGGGGGAAAATGATGGCTTTTGTATCTGTACCAAAAGATCTGACCAAAGTAAAAAACAAGATTATTTTAAATCTTACCAAAAGACAGCTTATCTGTTTTGGACTTGCAGCAGCAGTGGGAGTACCGTTTTATTTTTTAACCAGAGGAGTGATCGGTTCCAGTAATGCTGCAACCGGAATGTGTCTTCTGATGCTTCCGGCATTTGTATTTGCCATGTATGAGAAGGATGGGCTTCCGTTAGAAAAAGTTCTGAAGAATATAATTGTGGTCCGGTTTATCCGGCCATCTGTAAGGAAGTATCAGGTGGAAAATATGTATGAGAAAAAACAGAGGATAGTCAGAAAGAAAGGAGGCAGGGAACGTGTTAAAAAGAAAAAATAAAAAAGCGTTGCCAGAACAGTTGGAGAACAGCTTATATCCGGATGATTACTGGCTGGATAAGGAAGATGGGCAGGAAGTTTCAGAACCACTGCCAGATGGAGAAAATCCAGTAAGCGGAAAGTTACGCAAAGAACCGATGGTAACAGGTTATGAGGCACTGGAAAGACAAAGAGGTGTCCGCAGACCCAAAAGGAAGATAACCAGAAGGGAAAAGAAAGTATTAAAACAGGCACAGAAATATGAAGCAAAGCTGCGTAAAGAGCAGGAAAGGGCAGATAAGAAAAGTGAAAAAAGAGAAGCAAAACTTGCTGAAAAAGCAGAAAAAGAAGCCATGCGTCAGGCAAAAAAAGACGCAAAAAAGAGAAAAAGTAAACCGGCTTCCACATCCGGGCAAAAAGCGGCAGGAAACAGGAAACCTGTAAAGACAGGGACAAATAAGACAGCAGTGAAAGCAGATACAGCAAAGGAAAAACAGATTTCAGCACAGCAGTCTATTCCATATCATGAGATGGCAAAGGATGGGATCTGCCGGGTGCAGGATAAGTTTTATTCAAAAACAATCCGATTTTATGACATCAACTATCAGTTGGCACAGAATGAGGATAAGAACGCAATCTTTGAAAACTGGTGTGATTTTTTAAATTACTTTGACAGCACTATTCATTTTCAGTTGTCTTTTATCAATCAGCACAGTAACATGGCGGAATTTGAAAAAGTTATTCTTATCAAGCCACAGGATGATGAGTTTGATGAACTGCGTATGGAATTTGCACAGATGTTAAAGAATCAGCTTTCTAAAGGAAATAATGGATTGCTCCGTACCAAATATATTACATTTGGCATTGAAGCGGACAGCATCCGGGAAGCAAAACCGAAGCTGGAGAGGATTGAATCGGACATTCTGAATAACTTTAAGATTCTTGGGGTTTCGGCTTATCCACTGAATGGAGAAGAAAGACTTCAGATCATGTATGAAACCTTTAATCAAGACAGTAAGGTTCCGTTCCATTTTTCTTATGATGATGTGCTTCGGACAGGACTGAGTACCAAAGATTATGTCGCTCCGACCAGTTTTGTGTTTAAAAACGGTAGAGATTTTCAGATGGGAGGTACGATTGGGGCTGTCTCCTATTTGCAGATTCTTGCACCGGAACTTACTGACAAGATGCTTGCGGAATTTCTGGAAATGGACTGTAACCTGATGGTTAATCTCCATATCCAGTCTATCGACCAGATGAAAGCAATCAAGCTGGTAAAGAGTAAGGTAACAGATATTAACAGGATGAAAATTGAGGAGCAGAAAAAAGCGGTACGTTCCGGATATGACATGGATATTATCCCATCAGACTTAAATACATACGGTGGGGAAGCAAAAAGGCTTCTGGAAGATTTACAGTCCAGAAATGAGAGAATGTTCCTTGTGACGGTATTGTTTCTAAATACTGCACAGACGAAGCAGGAACTTGAAAATGTGGTATTTCAGACTGCGGGAATTGCACAGAAATATAATTGTGCGTTGAAACGTCTGGACTATCAGCAGGAGCCGGGACTGATGAGCTGTCTGCCTCTTGGGATGAATCTGGTTCCGATCAAAAGGGCACTGACTACAACATCCACAGCAATTTTTGTCCCGTTTACCACACAGGAATTATTTATGGGTGGGGAATCTATTTATTATGGATTAAATGCCCTTTCCAATAATCTGATCATGGCAGACAGAAAGAAGTTAAAGAACCCGAACGGTCTGATACTTGGTACGCCGGGTTCTGGTAAATCCTTTGCTGCAAAACGCGAAATTGCCAATGCTTTTATTGTGACAAGGGATGATATTATTGTCTGCGATCCAGAAGGGGAATATTACCCACTTGTCAGGGCATTTCATGGACAAGTTATCAGGATTTCGCCAACCAGCCATGATTATATTAATCCGATGGATATTAACCTTGATTATGCAGATGATGATGATCCGTTATCTCTAAAGTCAGATTTTATCCTGTCTTTATGCGAGTTGATCGTGGGAGGTAAAAATGGTCTGGAACCAGTGGAAATGACTATCATTGACCGATGTGTACGGCTGGTCTATCAGGATTATCTTTCCGACCCGGCACCAGAGAATATGCCAATACTGGAAGATTTATATAATCTTCTCCGGGAACAGAAAGAGCAGGAAGCACAGCGGCTTGCCACTTCCCTTGAAATTTATGTTAATGGTTCTCTGAAAGTATTTAATCACAGAACAAACGTGGAACTGAATAACCGTATGGTCTGCTTTGACATTAAAGACCTTGGAAAACAGTTGAAAAAACTGGGGATGCTTATTGTGCAGGATCAGGTCTGGAATCGAGTAACAATCAACCGCTCTGCAAGTAAGAGTACCCGATATTATATTGATGAGTTTCATTTGCTGCTGAAAGAAGAACAGACAGCAGCATACAGTGTGGAAATTTGGAAGCGATTCCGTAAGTGGGGTGGTATCCCGACAGGTATTACACAGAATGTCAAGGATTTGCTTGCATCTAGGGAAATTGAAAATATCTTTGAAAACTCTGATTTTATTCTGATGTTGAATCAGGCTTCCGGGGACAGACAGATTCTTGCAAAACAGTTGAATATTTCTCCACATCAGCTTTCCTATGTTACTAACAGTGGAGAAGGTGAGGGACTTGTTTTTTATGGAAGTACGATTATTCCATTCAAGGATAAATTCGATAATTCACTGATGTTGTATGCACTCATGACTTCCAAACCGGATGAAGTAGAAAAGCGGAAGCGTCTTGGAATCGGGGAAAGGGATGAAGAGTAGGAGGACAGCGGATGAAGGAATTTTAAAGCGGCATGAGGAAAAACTGGATTTCTTCGGGTGGCTCACAGCAATGGACGGATGGTTAGAGTAGTTGTAAAAAAAGATAGCACAAAACAGAGAGAATGGAGGATTACAGAATGGAAAATAATTGTATGGCAAATCCATGTGAAGGATGCACAGAAGAGGCTTGTGTAGAAATGATGAAAAAACTGCAGGCCGATGAAAAGGTCAAGCAGCTTTTAGAGGCAGGAAAGGACAGCAACGGTGAAGAAGTATTTGGTGAAATGTTGGATGATATGCTTTTCCTGTCAGAAATGATTGACTTACAGCAGGTGCTTTTTTATCTGAGGGAAAAGGAGGGGTTGAGTGAAAGGATGCTGGATATGCTTTTGACTTCGATTCTTTCTAATGTAGACGAAATCTCACATAAATGGGAAGTATACAAGGATAAAGCGAATTAAAGGGAAACTGCAGCAAAGGGGATGGTGAAATTTGCGGGAACATGAATATAAAGCCAGAGATAAAACCGTCCATAAGATGAGCAGGGATGGTCTTAGGGAAGAAAACCTGCATAACAAGGAAGAAAAACGGATTACCAGTCGTGATGAGGATATAGAAGTTTCCAGAAATCCGAAAAAAGAAGAAGATTTCGGAAAAAATCGACGGGAGCGAATAACGGAAAATAAAGATATACCGACTAGAAAGAAATCCTCGGATATAACCAGATACAGTATAGATAAAGAACAAAAAGTGCAAATGGAACAAGATCTGGGGAATGAGGATGCGAAGGAAGATATATCTTTAATGGAAGATTCCGGGACAGATAAACATGCCGTATTTCGTACAGAAAGTATTCGGGGACAGCCAAGAAGTGAACGTGCTGCTCTGGAAACCGCAGTGGACAGCAGAAAACTTAGACAAAGAAAAATGGTCAGAGATTATGCAGAAAGAGAAAAGCGGAAAGAAAAGGAGGCTTCCAGACAACAAAAAACTGCGGAAAAAGAAAATGTCCGTTATCGTGAAACATCTCAGGTGACAGAAGAATCACTGGAAGGATTTCAGGATGAGATTAAAGGTAAGGCAAAGCGGGAACGGATACTGAAAGAACAGAAAAAACAGTCCCGGCTTTCTTTTGGAGATGAAGGGGAAGGCATGGTACATGGAGCAGGAACTGGAATCCGCAAATCAACTTCGGCAGTGAAAAATGCGGCTCTTACTGTGGGACACTGGAAAGCCCATGAAGCAGAAGATGATAACGCTGCTGTGGAAGGGGCACACAGGGTGGAACTTGCAGGGGAAAGTCTTGCAAGAAAGTCTATTTATGTCCGGCAGCGACTGAGGGAAAGAAGAAAACAGTCTGCCCGTCTGACAGAAAATATGCTGGATGAAGCAGAAAATAGCAGGCTGATGTTTGATGCTGCTTACGGAAATCAGGCAAAAAATGCAGTGAAAAGAGAAGCTGACCAGAAGAAAAAATCAGCACTTCAAAAATTATTGCAGAAAAAACGTTATCAAAAGCAGTACCGGGCGGCAAAAGAAAGTAAAAAAGCCAAAGATGCGGCAATCACATCAGCACAAAGATTTACAGAAAAAACAAAAGATGCAGTCAAAATGGTGGCGGCACAAAACAAAGGAATCTTTGCTACAGTAGCTCTTTTTGGACTGATTTTTGTTCTGATAGCAGCCAGTTTTTCAAGTTGTAGTGCAGTTTTGCAGGGTGGTTCTTCAGCAATCATTTCAACCAGTTATTCCAGTACGGATGAAGATATTTATGCTGCAGAAAATGCGTATAAAGCTCTGGAGGAAGCATTGAACACACAGATCAATCAAATGGAATCCAGGCATCCAGATTATGATGAATACCGTTATCAGATTGATGAGATAGGACACAATCCATATCAGCTTATTTCTTATCTGACAGTGAAATATGGCGGTTTTACTTATGCGGAAGTCGCAGATGAGATAAAAGAGATTTTTCAGCAGCAATATGGAATCAATACACAGTCTACCAGAGAAACCGTAACAGAAACAAAGACTGTCCGGGTTGGAGAATCATTGGGACAGGTTGTTACCAGTGGATATTGCAACTGTTCCATCTGCTGTGGACAGTGGAGTGGCGGACCGACCGCAAGTGGGGCAATGCCAACCGCAAACCACACGATTGCCGTAGATGCGACAAATCCTTTTGTTCCGATTGGTACTCATGTAGTGATGAATGGCGTGGAATATGTGGTAGAAGATACTGGAGCTTTCGCAAGATATGGTGTGCAGTTTGATGTTTATTATGATAATCATGCGGCGGCATCTGCCCATGGACATCAGACATGGGAGGCTTACATAGCTGACAGCAACGGAAGTCAGGAAGTAGAAGTGACAACAACAAAAGAAGTGAACCGTCTGGATGTTACTATGACCAATCATAATCTGGATACGGTGTTAAGAAGCCGTATGACAGAAGAGGAACAGGAAAGATACGATGCGTATAACAGATATTATGGAAACAGGGATTACCTGTTTGACCTGAATTCCATTCCGACAGGAAGTAGTGGTTTTGGTTATACGATTCCTGGTGAAGCGTTATCTGACCCGCAATTCGCAAAGATGATACGGGAAGCAGAGAAATATCTGGGAGTGCCTTATGTATGGGGTGGTTATTCTCCAAGCGGTTTTGACTGTTCTGGATTTGTAAGCTGGGTAATCAATAATTGTGGAAATGGATGGAACATAGGAAGGTGTACTGCCGATGAACTTCGTTCTCATTGTTCACAGGTATCCCCATCAGAAGCAAAACCGGGAGATCTGATTTTCTTCCAGGGAACTTATAACACAAGTGGAGCGAGTCATGTAGGAATTTATGTTGGCAACAATATGATGATACATTGCGGAAAGCCGGTACAGTATACAAGCATTGCAAGTTCTTATTGGCAGGAACATTTTATGGCATTTGGTCGTCTGCATTAGGAGGTGACAGGGCAGATGAATATGAAGTTAAAAAAAGTTCTGGATGATATTCAGAAAACAGAAGAAAAGATTGCAGAACTGCAGAAGCATCTGAAAAAGCAGAATGATTTAAAACAGCAGATGGAGGACATGGAAATTATCAAATCTTTCCGTTCACTGAAACTGGACAGCAGGGAACTTCTTGTACTGCTTGATGGGATTCAGAAAGGAACGGCAACGATTCGGCTGGATGAAGAAGGCGGTATTGCAATAGAAGATGCGGGAGAAAAGAAAGACGGAAACAAAGAAAATAACAAAGGATTTGATGTACAGATACCGGAAAGAGAGGGCTTAGAACATGAAAAATAAAGTAGTAAAAAAACTGATGATGATTGTAATGGCAGTTGCAATGCTTTCTGGATTTTCATTTGCAACTGTATATGCAAATGCTGATCCGCCTGCGGAAGAAACAACTACCGAGGTTGTGGCAGAAACGTCATCGGAAACAACCACAGAAGAAAATACGGAAGATACGGGCAGAGTGATTGCAGAAAGTGATTCCTCTGCCTTTTCTACGCCGGGAAATGCACAACTGGTCGATGATAAGGAAAATGATGATACAAAGCAGTTCCTTACCATCCAGACAAAAAAGGGAAATACTTTTTATATGGTAATTGACCGTTCCAGCACGTCAGAAAATGTCTATATGATGTCGTTGGTTGATGAAAATGACCTTGCAGAATTCCTGGATGAAACAGAGGACAGTAAGACAGAGGAAGAACAGAAGGTAGTGATTCCGGAAACAACCACAGAAACAACACCTGCTGTGGAAAAAGAGACAGAAGAAACAACGCAGAAAAATACAGGAGGTGCAGACATCTGGAAACTCTGTACTATTGTATTAGCAGGGGGACTTGGTATTGGTGCAGTGGTTGTATATCTGAAATATGGTCGTAAAAAAGAAGATGGTTTTGTCAGTGAACAACTTGAATTTACAGACGGACCATTTATTAATGAAGAACAGGAAAATGAAGATGGACAGGAAGATTAAGATTTCTGTTCTCTGAGGTTTAGTACAGAAAAATAAGATACAGGAAAGGGACAGCTAATCTGGCTGTCCTTTTCAGAAAGGACGAAAAAATGGCGAGATTTTTAGTGATTGCAGAAAAGCCGAGTGTAGCACAAAGTTATGCAAAAAATTTGTCTGCATATAAAAAACAGGACGGGTATATGGAGGGAGAAAACTGCCTTGTGAGCTGGTGTCTTGGACATCTGGCAGAATATGCACGACCTGAAGAATATGATGAAAGATATGCGAAATGGCAGTTTGATGACCTGCCGATCATTCCTGAAAAGTGGAAATTACAGGTGTCAGCAGATAAAAAGAAGCAGTTTTCAGTATTAAAGGAGCTGATGAACCGGGAAGATATTGAGTATCTGGTAAATGGCTGTGATGCAGGACGGGAGGGAGAATTGATTTTCCAGAGAGTATATGACTTGTCCGGATGCAGAAAACCAGTCAGACGTTTATGGATCAGCTCTATGGAAGATGAAGCAATAAAAAACGGATTTCGTGAAATGCAAGATGCCAGCCTTTACAGGAATCTTTGTATGGCGGCGGTATGCAGGGCACAGGCAGACTGGCTGATTGGGATGAACGCTACCAGAGCTTATACGACAAAGTATTTTAAAAAGCTGGTAGTTGGAAGAGTACAGACACCAACTCTTGCCATGCTGACGGAACGGCAGGACAGGATTGAGCATTTTCAGAAAGAAACCTTTTACAGAGTGGAATTGACAGATGGAAAGCTCGTTGCCGTATCAGAGAATATTACCAATAAAACAGACGCAGAACTTCTGGCAGCATTATGTGACGGTTCTGAGGCAATTATTACAGAGTTAAAAAGAGAACAGAAGAAAGTATCCCCTCCTAAATTATATGATCTGACAAGCCTGCAGAGGGAAGCGAACCGGTATTTTGGATTTACAGCAAAGAAAACGCTTGATCTTTTACAGGAATTATATGAAGAAAAGCTGGTGACATATCCGAGGACAGACAGCCGCTTTGTTACAGAAGATATGATTGGAACAGTAGAAGAACTGGCAGGGAAAATGCCTTTGATGCTGCCTTTTGTAGAATATTGGCAGTTAGGACATAACATAAAAAGAGTTGTAAATAATAAAAAGGTATCTGACCATCACGCTATTCTTCCGACAAAAGAGGCTGTGGAAAAAGGAATCATGGATTTGCCAGTGGATAAAAAGAATCTGATGATACTGATTGGACAGCAGGTGCTTCAGGCAGTCGGGGAAGATTATCTGTATGAACAGACAGATGTTACTGTGAACTGTCAGAAAAATGAGTTTACTGCCAGAGGGAAAACAGCGGTGCAGATGGGATTTAAAGACGTGGAAAAAGCCTTTCGCAGTCATTGTGTGAAAACGGAGAAAGAGGATTCAGATAGACAGTTGGAAATCCCATACGGATACCAGAAGGGTATGCAGCTTTTTAATGTCAAGGCAGAAACAAGTATCCATTATACTTCTCCACCGAAATCATTCAATGAAGATACGCTTCTTGCAGCAATGGAAACAGCAGGTAATAAAGAATTTGATGAAAAGACAGAGAAAAAAGGGCTTGGAACACCTGCAACGAGAGCCAGTACCATTGAAAAACTGGTGGCATCCGGATATGCACAGCGAAAGGGGAAACAGATCATTCCAACAGCAGAGGGCAGGGAACTCATTCGTGTAATGCCGGAGAATTTAAAATCTGCAGGACTGACAGCCGAATGGGAGAACAGGCTTTTGCTGATGGAACGAGGGGAGCTTAATGGAGAACAGTTCATGGATGATATTGTAACCATGCTGGAAGAAATCCTGAATGGCTGCAGAAAAATCCCAGAGGAAGAAAGAAATCGTTTTCAGACAGCAAAAGAATTAATTGGGAAATGCCCGGTCTGCGGTTCTGATATTTTTGAGGGGAAAAGGAATTTTTACTGCTCGAATCGCCAGTGTGATTTTGCTCTTTGGAAGGATAACCGATTTTTAGAAGGTATGGAGAAGAAACTGGACAAGAAAATGGCAAAAGAACTTCTGGATAAGGCTTGTACCCATGTAAAAGGGTTATATTCCAAAAAGAAAGATGCCAGGTTTGATGCAGATCTTCTGATGACATTGGAAAATGGAAAACCGAAATTTCATTTGGAATTTCCGAAAAGAAAGCATAAAGGATAAAGCAAAAAATAAAGATTGGAGGAAGAGACATGGCAAGAATACAGGAGATTCGTGGCATGGCAGAATGGTATGCCACTGACATAGCCAGTTCCCCGGCAGACTGGATGAAATATCTGGATACTGCCGCCAGATTATACCGTTATTCCTTTACTGACCAGCTTCTCATTTATGCACAGCGTCCACAGGCAACCGCATGTGCATCCCTGGAATTATGGAATGAGAAGATGATGAGATGGGTAAACCGAGGGGCAAAAGGAATTGCTCTGCTGGATGAAACAGGGACAAAAGCAAAAATTCGGTATGTGTTCGATATAAAAGATACCCATATGGTACAGGGCGGCAGATCACCATACCTGTGGCAGCTTCAGGAACATCAGAGGGGAGAAGTGCTTGCACATCTTTCTGATGTTTATAATCTGGAAGAAAAAGATACGGCAGATCTGGCAGATGCGTTGATGTCTGTGGCAAAAGAGATGGTCAATGAAAATCTGGAGGATTATCTGGATGGCTTATCGTATGCAGCAGAAGGAACCTATCTGGAAGATCTGGATGAAGGGACGATTCGGAACGATTTCCGGCAGCTTGCAACGGACAGTGTATATTATATGCTTGCAAGACGATGCGGACTTGATCCTATGTTGCTTCTTGAAGAAGAGGATTTCATGCACATCACCGATTATAACAGGCTTTCCGTATTGACTTTTCTAGGAAATGCTGCAAGCCAGCTTGCTGAGAGTGTACTGATTGATATTGGAAAAACGGTACATAAAATTTCTCTGGAAGAAATCAGGAAAGGTCTTGAAAATTCTGAAGAGAGGAATTATAATAACTTTAACACGTTAATGCGTGAAAATAAAATGCAGGGCACAGAAGAGAGAATAAATGATATTGAGGATAATGAAGGAGGAACTGACTATGGAACTGACCTATCATCGCAAGGGGGACTACCTGTTTCCGAATCTGACCGTAGAAGAGGAAGAAGTGACAATCGGGAAATACGGGATGCTGAGGAGAACATTTCTGAAGGAACACAAGAACAGCCTTTACCAGAGCCTTTTCCTGACAGGGAAGCTGAACCAGCATCTTATGGAGATAGAGAAAGCGGCTCAGGAGAGAATGGAGAGCCAGATGGAGAAATTGCTGAAGAACAAACCGGCACCGGACAAGGAAGCAGATCCGATAGCATGGACAGCACACATGAACGCAT
>OHAC01001061.1_pt1 | contig 26676 bp, 21 predicted proteins | sample 1577051 | NCBI WGS metagenome assembly OHAC01 (sample SAMEA3541499, study PRJEB24748) | human gut metagenome | biome: human gut; feature: human-associated habitat; material: faeces | place: China | collected 2012 | reverse complement strand
AGAGCACACGGTTCATACCCGTGGTGTCGAGGGTTCGAATCCCCCTCTCGCTACTACACGAAAGATGAGTCTGTAAATCGAGTGAAAGGTTTACAGGCTTTTTTATGTTGCCGGCATATTCATACAAAAATATACAAAATTTCTTTTTACTATTGCCATAATCCCCCAAATCCTTTATAATGCAAAAAGGTGAAAGCAAAAGTTCATTGTAATGACAGTAGTATGAAATGATAACAGGGTGGTTATTCAAAAAAGGATAACTGCCTTGTTTTTGATTATAGGAAAAATCGCTATTGTAAAACCTTTTGCCGAATCACATCAACATTCACGAAAGAGAGGGAAAGGAATGGAGAAACAAGAGAAAAACACAGTAACACCCTACGACCTTGATGGAAGGCCGCCACTGAAGCTGGCGATTCCTCTTGGTTTGCAGCATGTGCTGGCTATGTTCGTAGGTAATCTTACACCGCTTCTGATCATCACAGCAGCCTGTGGAATCGAAGCCGGCGGAGAACTGCAGGTAGCACTTCTGCAGAATGCCATGCTGATCGCAGGTATTGTAACATTGGTTCAGGTATTTACCATAGGACCTGTGGGTGGTAAACTCCCCATCGTTATGGGAACCAGTTCCGGTTTCATTGGCGTATGCCAGAGTGTTGCAGGAGTCATGGGTAATGGAGTGGTTGCGTATGGTGCAATTATGGCGGCATCCTTTATCGGCGGTCTTTTTGAAACTGTACTGGGAAGCTTCCTGAAACCACTGAGAAAATTTTTCCCGTCAGTTGTAACAGGAACCGTTGTATTATCAATCGGTCTTTCACTGATTGCTGTTGGTATCAGTTCTTTTGGCGGCGGAAGTTCCGCTAAGGACTACGGTTCTCTGGAGAATCTGTTTGTAGGCTTTGTAGTTCTGGTTGTAATTGTCGTATTAAAACATGGAACAAAAGGATTTACAAGCTTTGCATCAATTCTGATCGGTATTATCGTAGGATATGTGCTGGTAAGTATTATGGCAGCAGTTCTTCCTACCACCTTTACCTATGTGGATGATGCAGGTGCAACAGTAGAAGCTACCAAATCCTGGGTTCTTAACTGGGATAAAGTAGCAAGCGCATCCTGGTTTGCAGTGCCGAAGATCATGCCTGTCAAATGGGTATTTGATGCAAGGGCAATCGTTCCGATCTGCATCATGTTTATTGTAACAGCTGTAGAAACTGTCGGTGATATTTCCGGTATCACAGAGGGCGGTCTTGGAAGAGAAGCTACAGACAAAGAGCTTTCCGGCGGCGTTATGTGTGATGGCCTTGGATCTTCACTGGCAGCAGTATTTGGCGTACTTCCGAATACTTCTTTCAGCCAGAACGTAGGTCTGGTTGCAATGAATAAGGTTGTAAATCGTTTCTCAATTGCAACAGGCGGTATTTTTCTTATCGCATGTGGTCTGTTTCCTAAGCTTGCAGCACTGATCTCCATCATGCCTCAGAGTGTACTGGGCGGTGCGGCAGTTATGATGTTCTCATCTATTGTTGTCAGCGGTATCCAGCTTATCACAAAATGGCCGGTAACTCCGAGAAACGTAACAATTGTCTCCGTTGCACTTGGTCTTGGCTATGGACTTGGGGCAAACTCAGCAGTTCTTGCACATATGCCGCAGGCGATCACACTGATCTTTGGTGGTTCAGGAATTGTACCTGCAGCACTGTTTGCTATTATTCTGAATATCGTGCTTCCACCGGATGAGAAATCCGAAGTTGAGATCGCAGAAGAGATTCTTGACATGAAGAAAAAAGAGACACAGAAGAAATAGCGGCACACTGGGAGTGTTCGAAAGTGAATAAGTAAAACAATAAAAAGCGTGAAACCGGGAATATCTGGTTTTGCGCTTTTATTCAGATTATAGTAAATGATTATCTGGTGCAGATATGTGGTGAAAGCAGACTGCAGATATCTGTAATGAATTTCCTGATAATGATAAAAATATGTTATTGAATTGTTATTGAATGAAATTCAGGGTTGACAAATATAGCTTCCGGTGGTAAATTAAGTGTAAATTTAACAGATTAAACCGATGAAGCGGAAGTCAAAGCAGTCATGCGCGCACAGAGAATCCGGGAAGGTGAGAGCCGGGTGGAAATGCAGTCTGCCAAATGGGCCGCTGAGGGCACAGTGAAAGGTTGAAGATTACAGAGCAGACTAAGTATCCTGTGACGTGAGGCATACGTCAGTTGCCGGGAATATGAAGGTATTTCGCAAAGAGTACGGTTCAAACCGTAAATCAAGGTGGCACCGCGGGTGAAGTATATACGCTCGTCCTTGACAGAAACGATAATTCTGTCAAGGGCGGGCTTTTTTATGTTCTTGGCAGAAACTGAATTAATCACAGGAGGTGTTTCCATGTATCCAACATTAGAAACCATCAGGCAGCTTGCACAGACAAAAGAATATCGTCGTATTCCTCTGTGCAGAGAACTTTATGCAGACAGATATACACCGGTAGAGGTAATGCGCATTTTGCGAAAAGCCAGCCGCCATTGTTACCTGCTGGAAAGTGCCAGCCAGACAGAAGTGTGGGGCAGGTATTCTTTTCTGGGGTATGAACCGTCCATGGAGATTACCTGTACAGACAGAACATTGAAGATCCGGACAACCGATGCTGAGGGAAAAACAGAGGAAACCGTAAGGCAGGTCACACATCCTGGTGATACTCTCAGAGAAATCATCCGGAAATATAAAACTCCGGTAATGGAAAAGATGCCTCCTTTTACAGGCGGTTTGGTAGGATATTTCTCCTACGATTATATCAAATACAGTGAACCAAAGCTGAAACTGGAGGATAGGGAACAGCAGGATTTCAGGGACATGGATTTAATGCTTTTTGATCAGGTGATCGTATTTGACCATTTCAGACAGAAAGTACTTCTGATCACAGGTGTGATGGCAGATGATCTGGAAGCCTCCTACGAGAAAGCAGTAAAGAAATTGGAGGAAATGGCGCAGCTGATCCGAAACGGGGAGCATATGGAATTTGAACCGCTGAGACTTCAGTCAGAAATACAGCCGAAATTTCCGAAAGAAAAATATGCAGAGATGGTGGAGAAAGCCAAACATTACATCAGAGAAGGTGATATTTTCCAGGTAGTACTTTCCAATCCCATGCGTGCGAAAGCAACAGGAAGCCTGTTTGATACTTACCGGGTTCTTCGGGCATCTAATCCTTCTCCTTATATGTTCTACTTTTCCAGCGATGACATTGAACTGGCAGGTGCTTCCCCTGAAACACTTGCGAAGCTGGAAAATGGCACCTTAAGTACCTTCCCTCTGGCAGGAACCAGACCAAGAGGAAAAACAAGAGAAGAGGATAAAGAACTTGAAGAGGGACTTCTGAAAGATGAGAAAGAACTGGCAGAACACAATATGCTGGTAGACCTGGGAAGAAACGATATTGGAAAGATCAGCAAGATTGGAACTGTAAAAGTAGAAAAGTATCTCTGCGTAGAACGTTTTTCCCATGTAATGCATCTGGGCTCCACAGTAACAGGAATCATCCGGGATGATAAAGACGCTGTGGATGCAGTAGACGCAATCCTTCCGGCAGGAACCCTTTCCGGAGCACCCAAATTCAGAGCCTGCCAGATCATCGAGGAACTGGAACAGAGCAAACGAGGCATTTACGGAGGCGCCATCGGATATCTGGATTTTGCAGGAAATCTGGATACCTGTATTGCCATCCGCCTGGTTTACAAGAAAAACGGAGAAATCTGTATCCGTTCAGGTGCCGGAATCGTGGCAGACAGTGTACCGGAAAAGGAATTTCAGGAATGCTGCAACAAGGCAAGAGCTGTGGTACAGGCAATTGAACAGGCACAGGAGGGATTAGAATGATATTACTGATCGATAATTATGACAGCTTTTCCTATAACTTATATCAGCTCATCGGTGCAGTGGAACCGGACATTAAAGTAGTGAGAAACGATGAGTGTACACTGGAAGAAATCGCAGAGATGAAACCGGAAGCCATCATTTTATCCCCTGGTCCGGGAAGGCCGGAGGATGCAGGTATCTGTATTCCGGTGATTAAAGAATTTGCAGGAAAAATCCCTATCCTGGGTGTGTGCCTGGGACATCAGTCCATCTGCGAAGCCTTTGGAGGAACAGTTTCCTATGCAAAAGAGCTGATGCATGGAAAGAAAAAGCTGATGTATAAAGCAGGAGAAAGTCAGCTTTTCAAGGGTCTGCCGGATACCTTTGCAGCAGCCAGATATCATTCCCTGGCAGCGTTAAAGGATACCCTGCCTGCAGAACTTAGGGTAACAGCAGAGTCAGAGGACGGAGAGGTCATGGCAGTGGAACATACGAAATATCCTGTGTTCGGAGTACAATTTCATCCTGAATCTGTAATGACACCGGACGGCAGAGTGATGATAGAGAACTTTATGGAGGTAGTGAGAAATGATTAAGGAAGCCATTATTAAATTATCAAAGAAACAGGATTTAGCTTATGCGGAAGCAGAAGCTGTAATGGACGAGATTATGAGCGGTCAGGCAACGCCTGTACAGATGTCTGCTTATCTTACTGCATTAGCTTTAAAAGGAGAGACAATTGATGAGATCACAGCTTCCGCAGCAGGAATGAGAGCTCACTGTATCAAACTTCTCCACAACCTGGATGTGCTTGAAATCGTGGGTACCGGCGGAGACGGTTCTAATTCCTTCAATATTTCCACTACTTCTTCTCTGGTGATCGCAGCAGGCGGTGTTCCGGTTGCAAAACATGGAAACAGGGCAGCATCCTCCAAATCCGGTGCAGCAGATGTTCTGGAAACACTGGGAGTGAAGATTACACTGACGCCGGAACGCAGTGCAGAGATCCTGAAAAAGATCAACATCTGCTTCCTGTTTGCGCAGAATTATCACATTGCAATGAAATATGTGGCACCGATCCGTAAAGAGCTAGGAATCCGTACTGTATTTAACATTCTTGGACCGTTAAGTAATCCGGCAGGTGCAAACATGGAACTGATGGGAGTTTACGATCAGTCACTGGTGGAGCCACTGACACAGGTTATGGCAAATCTGGGCGTTAACAGAGGAATGGTTGTCTATGGACAGGACAGTCTGGATGAGATTTCCATGTGCGCACCTACTTCTGTATGTGAGATCAGGGATGGCAAATTTACTTCCTATGAGATCACACCGGAACAGTTTGGATATGAGAGATGTGAGAAGGGTGCCCTGACAGGTGGTACACCTGCAGAAAACGCAGAGATCACAAAAGCAATCCTGAAAGGTGAGGAAAAAGGTCCGAAGCGTCAGGCAGTATGTTTAAATGCAGGTGCAGCACTCTATATTGCAGGAAAAGCCGCTTCCATAGAAGAAGGAGTGAAGCTGGCAGAATCCCTCATCGACAGCGGTGCAGCACTGAAAAAACTGGAAGAATTTGTAGAAGAGACAAATAAATAAAAAGCAACTCCCAATTACTAATGTAAAGGAAATCTGTAACTGTCCGGTAATCTGCTGACTGTGGATATACAGAACAGTTACAGAAAAATCATAGAGATTATGAAGAATATATTAGAAGAAATAGCAGCCAGAACAAGAGAAAGAATTGCAAAAGAAAAATCCTGTATTTCTGTTTCGGAGCTGGAGAACCGGATTCAGGAAGTAAATAAAAATGCAAGGCAGAAAATCACATTTCTCCAGGCATTACAAAAAGATGGTATGTCCTATATCTGCGAGGTAAAGAAAGCCTCTCCCTCAAAGGGACTGATCGCACCGGATTTTCCATATCTGGCAATTGCAAAGGAATATGAACAGGCAGGTGCAAGTGCAATCTCCTGTCTCACAGAACCTTTTTATTTCCAGGGAGCAGACCAGTATCTGAGAGAAATCTCAGCCGCTGTACAGATACCTGTACTCCGCAAGGATTTTACAGTAGATGAATATATGATCTATCAGGCGAAATCCCTTGGTGCTTCCGCAGTGTTACTTATCTGTGCTATCCTGGATGACGGAGAATTAAGAGCATACAGACAGCTTGCAAAAGAGCTGGGACTGGATGCACTGGTAGAAGCACACGATGAGTACGAAGTGGACAGAGTCTTAAATCTTGGGGCAGAGATCGTGGGAGTCAATAACCGGGATCTGAGAACCTTTCAGGTAGATATGAACAACAGTATCCGCCTGAGAAAAATGGCACCGGACAATGTAGTTTTTGTTTCCGAGAGCGGAATCCGCACCCCGGAGGATATCCGAATTCTTTATGAGAATAAAGTGGATGGGGTACTGATCGGGGAAACACTGATGCGAAGTCCGGACAAGAAAGCAGCACTGGAAAGCCTGAATGGCAGCCCGTTACGCTGAAAGATCGAATATTATCTGAGAGGATAGAATATGACCAGAGAACAACAGCAAAGAACCAAAATCAAAATCTGTGGTCTGAAACGTCCGGAAGACATTACCTATGTAAATGAAGCAAAACCTGATTACTGTGGATTTATCATAGAATTTCCGAAGAGCAGCAGAAATGTTACAGGTGCATTGGTGAGAGAACTTACTGCAAAACTTAATCCGGACATTATACCTGTAGGTGTTTTTGTAAATGTAGCACCTGAGCGTGTGGAGAAACTGCTTCTTGACGGAACTATCCATATTGCACAGCTTCATGGACAGGAAGATGAGGCATATATACGGAGAATCCAAAAGAATACAGGTCATCAGGTTATAAAGGCCTTTTCCGTAAAAATAGCTCAGGATATTGAAAATGCCCTGAAAAGTCCGGCAGATTATATACTGCTTGATCAGGGTGGCGGTGGAACCGGACAGACCTTTGACTGGTCACTGATCCCGGAGATAGACAGACCCTTTTTCCTGGCAGGAGGACTGGGTGCAGATAATCTGGAAACAGCCGTCCGGACTATTCATCCCTATGCAGTAGATCTGAGTAGCAGTGTGGAGACGGATGGAATGAAAGACAGAGATAAGATTTTGAAGGCAGTTCAATTGGTGCATATGAAATAAGATAACCGAATCAAGTAAGTCACCTGCTTCAATTGCGAAAAGCAATAAGCAGTGGGTGGGGACTTGCTTGTATCAGGAGGAGTGCAAGCTCCTTCTGATAAACTGCGGAGCAGTTATTCGGTTATGAGCAAGTAGCGAAGCGGATTGCGAATATCCGCTTGACTAATTCAGAAAGAACATAGAATACTCTGACCGACCATCTGACAGGCCAGGGATTACATACATAAAAGGAGGACATATACAGATGTCAAAAGGAAGATTCGGCATCCATGGAGGACAGTACATTCCGGAAACACTGATGAATGCTGTCATCGAATTGGAGGAAGCCTACAACCATTATAAAGATGATCCGGAGTTTAACGCAGAGCTTACAGAGCTTCTGAACGAATATGCAGGAAGACCATCCCGTCTCTACTTTGCATCTCACATGACAGAAGATCTGGGTGGAGCAAAAGTATACTTGAAGAGAGAAGACTTAAACCATACAGGTGCTCACAAAATCAACAATGTACTTGGTCAGGTACTTCTTGCAAAAAAAATGGGCAAGACCCGTGTCATTGCAGAAACAGGCGCAGGTCAGCATGGTGTGGCAACAGCAACAGCAGCAGCTCTTATGGGTATGGAATGTGAAATCTTCATGGGAAAGGAAGACACAGAACGTCAGGCATTAAATGTATACAGAATGCGTCTTCTGGGTGCAAAGGTCAATGCAGTTACTTCCGGTACTGCAACACTGAAGGATGCTGTTTCCGAGACAATGAGAGAGTGGACAAACCGTATTTCCGATACACATTATGTACTTGGTTCTGTAATGGGACCTCATCCGTTCCCTACAATTGTTCGCGATTTTCAGGCAGTGATCTCCAAAGAAATCAAAGAGCAGATCCTTGAAAAAGAGGGCAGACTTCCGGATGCAGTGCTGGCATGTGTGGGCGGTGGTTCCAATGCAATCGGAACATTCTACAATTTTATCAATGACAAAGATGTCCGTCTGATCGGATGTGAGGCAGCAGGACGTGGCGTAAATATGGCAGAGACAGCAGCTACCATTGCAACCGGCAAACTGGGAATCTTCCATGGAATGAAATCTTATTTCTGCCAGGATGAATATGGTCAGATCGCACCTGTATATTCCATTTCCGCAGGTCTGGACTATCCGGGAATCGGACCGGAGCACGCACATCTCTATGATACAGGACGTGCAGAATATGTACCTGTCACAGATGAAGAAGCAGTAGAAGCATTTGAGTATCTTTCCAGAACAGAGGGAATCATTCCTGCCATCGAAAGTGCTCATGCAGTCGCTTACGCAAGGAAAATTGTTCCACAGATGAGAAAAGACCAGATCGTGGTCATTACAATTTCCGGACGTGGAGATAAGGACTGCGCAGCAATCGCGCGTTACAGAGGGGAGGATATCCATGAATAAGAGAATTACAGAAGCATTTGAAAAAGGAAAGGCATTTATCCCATTTATTACCTGTGGAGATCCGTCTCTGGAAGTGACAGAGCAGCTTGTCTATGCAATGGAGGAAGCTGGTGCAGACCTGATCGAGCTTGGAATCCCGTTTTCTGATCCTACAGCAGAGGGACCTGTGATCCAGGGAGCAAATGTGAGAGCACTTTCAGGTGGTGTGACTACAGATAAGGTATTTGACATGGTGGTAAAGATCAGAAAGAACAGTTCTGTTCCTATGGTGTTTATGACCTATGCGAATGTAGTATTCTCCTACGGAACGGAGCGATTTATTAAAACTGCCGCAGAGATTGGCATGGATGGGCTGATTCTTCCGGATGTGCCGTATGAGGAAAAAGAGGAATTTGATATTGTATGTAAGAAATACGGTATTGATCTGATCTCTCTGATCGCGCCGACTTCTCATGAGAGGGTCGCACAGATTGCGAAGGATGCGGAAGGATTTGTGTATTGTGTTTCTTCTCTTGGTGTTACAGGAACAAGAACTAATATTACTACGGATATCGGAGCTATGGTGAAGTTAGTGAAGGCTGTGAAGGATATTCCATGTGCTGTGGGATTTGGCATTTCTACGCCGGAGCAGGCAAAGAAGATGGCAGCACAGTCGGACGGGGCTATTGTGGGATCTGCTATTGTTAAGTTGTGTGCAGAACATGGAGCGGACTGTGTACCGTATGTGAAAGAGTATGTGAAAGCTATGAAGGATGCGGTAATGGAAGCTTAAATATTGAAAAAGGGACGCGCAGAAACATATTTCATTTCGTGTGCGGTTTCGGAGCCTAAGAACTTCTAAGCTGCTAAAAATATGCTAAAAACATAAGAAAAATGACCCAAACTCGCCGCATGCTGCGGCTCAGACAGTGGGTCATTTTTCTTATAACGCATATTTTTATCAGCTAAGAAGTTCTAAGACTCCTGCAAATGCACACGAAATGAAATATGTTTCTGCGCTGTGTATTGGTATGAAATGAAAATCCTTCTGATAGATTGCGGAGAAGTTATTATAGCAATTTCATAAAATACTGCAAGTAATCCAGTCCGTCATAGCGTGGAGAGCTGCGGAGTAATTTGTATCTTTTATAAGAAAGATTTCAGAATCTGCAGAACTCCGTTTTCCCAATAGGGTGGGCAGGTATCCTTGGCAGCAGCTTGTACTTCTGGGCGGGAGTTGGAGACTGCGTAGCTGAGACCGGCATTCTGAAGCATTTCAATATCGTTGAGGTTATCTCCGAAAGTGCAGGTTTCGTCAGGTGAAATTCCCAGATATTCCTGAAGGAAAGCAACGGAAGGACCTTTGCCGGAACCTGGGGCAGTACAGTCCATCCATTCCTTGCCGGCGGCAGCCATAACTGTTTTGTCTTTCCAGGTGGGAGTGAATAAAGGGGCGCACATTTCCTCACAGGCGTTGGGGTGGTAGACAGCAAATTTGTTTACCTGCTGCCCCTCGAGTTTTAACATTTCCGGAACTTCATGGATATCATATCCGTAAGAATCTCTCAGCCAGTGAAACATCTGGCTGCCTCCGTCTTCTGCGAAACAGCGTTCAGGTGTGGAAATAAAATAATCACAGGAAGGCATATCCTCTCTTACCATAGAACACATTCCTTTCCAGATTTCGTCCGGCAGAGTATCCACTTTCAGAATCTCCTTCGGAGTCCGTACAACAGTTCCTCCGTCAGAGATATAAAGCAGTCTGTCTGCGACAGGGGCAAACAGCTTCCTCTCACTTCGATATTGCCGCCCTGAGCATGCCACAAACACAATCCCCTTATCAATCATCCTTCCGATAACTTCCATATACTCCCTGTCAATCGCCAGAGTCCCATCCTTCACCAGAGTCCCATCTATATCTGAAGCAATCAATTTAATCATATGAATAAGAAATCCTTTCTATAATAAATACAATAGGCATTTGCGAAACTCTGAACCTATTGAAAATACTGGTTTTTCGTTTTACAATTACCTAATAAATACAATCCCCATTTTATCACGCCAAAATATAACTTGCCATAAAAAATTTAGAAAAATTGTAACTATTCACCAGTCCCGGTTCATGCGTTACCATCCTGCAAAATGTTCTGTGAGGAAATCTCATTTGCATAGCCTGTCGTTGCAAGGCGCATTACTGTGAACGAAGTGAGCAGTAACAGCCCGGCAGTCCCGCAGCCAGCCAACAGGCAGGAAATATTTTTGGTTTCAGGTGCATTTGCAGTGGGCGTAGTAACTCTTGGTGCGTGGGAATCTGCGTTATTCAAAAATTGCTCACTGTCTGAGCGAAGCGAGTTTGAGCAATTTTTGAATGTTTTTAGCAGATTTCCACACACCTAGAGTTATTAGCCCGCGAAACCGCACCTGAAACCAAAAATATTTCCTGCCGTCCCCAAACTTTTTTTGCCCCATGAACCCCATTGACTTTTCCCCTCTTTTTTCTTATATTATATAAATAGAAATCTGCGTACTCTGAAAACTACGCATTTAAACCCTGAAAAAAGGAGAGTTGCTCGAAATGAACAAAAAAATGCTCTTTGTTTTCAATCCCAAGGCAGGCAAAGGCAAGATCAAAACAAACCTGCTTGATATAGTAGATATTTTCAACAAAGGCGGTTATGAAGTCATTATCTATTCCACACAGAAACCAAAAGATGCTTACGAGAAAGCCAAAGAATACGAATCCAAAGTGGACCTTATCGTATGCAGCGGCGGAGACGGGACTCTTGATGAGGTGGTTACCGGAGTAATGGAAAAGAAGAGTTCCATTCCCATCGGATACATTCCGGCAGGAAGCACCAACGACTTTGCAAACAGTCTCTTTATGCCGAAAAGCATGACAGATGCCGCTTCCATGATCATGGAAGAGAAACTTTATCACTGTGACATCGGCAGATTCAATAACCAGAGCTTTACATATATAGCAGCTTTCGGTCTTTTCACAGATGTAGCCTATCAGACAGATCAGGATCTCAAGAATATCCTTGGCCATGTAGCCTATCTTCTTGAGGGAGTGAAACGCCTTTTTGATATCAAATCATACCATATGAGAATTGAATCCGAAGAATTAACTGTGGAGGATGACTTCATCTTTGGAATGATCACCAATTCCCGTTCAGTGGGAGGGTTCAAGAACCTTACAGGCAAGAACGTGGATATGAATGACGGACTTTTTGAAGTTACCATGATCACAAGACCGAAGAATCCGCTGGAATTGCAGGAGATCATGACTGCAATGCTGACAGCAGAGGACAATACAGATCTGATCCATTCTTTTAAATCAGCCAGGGTGACCATTACCTCAGAAGAACCGGTACCATGGACTCTGGACGGTGAATACGGCGGCAGTCATACACAGATAGAGATTGAAAACTGCCACGAAGCACTGAATCTGTATCTGAAAAGTACAAAAAATGAGGAAACCAGATCAATTGGAATTTCCCCGTTAATAAATAAAAAGGAGAAATAAAATGGGTGAGTATATCAATGTAGTAGAGACTTTTGGATGTGACGTGTTTAATGATTCCGTCATGCAGGCACGACTTCCGAAGAAGATCTACAAAGAATTGAAAAAAACCATAGAAGAGGGCAAAGAACTGTCTATGGAGATTGCGGATGTAGTAGCACACGAGATGAAAGAATGGGCCATCGAGAAAGGTGCCACACATTACAGCCACTGGTTCCAGCCCCTTACAGGTGTGACAGCAGAGAAACATGATGCCTTTATCACAGCTCCGATGGATAACGGCAAGGTCCTGATGTCTTTCTCCGGAAAAGAACTGATCAAAGGTGAGCCGGATGCTTCTTCATTCCCGTCCGGTGGATTAAGAGCAACTTTTGAGGCGAGAGGATATACAGCATGGGACTGTACATCACCGGCTTTTGTGCGTCATGATGCAGCAGGCGGAACACTCTGTATTCCTACTGCATTCTGCTCTTACACAGGAGAAGCCCTTGATCAGAAAACACCACTGCTTCGTTCTATGGAAGCAATCAACACCCAGGCACTCCGTCTGCTGAGACTTTTCGGAAATACAACTTCTAAGAAAGTAACTCCGTCTGTAGGGGCAGAGCAGGAATATTTCCTGATCGATAAAGAGAAATGGCTTCAGAGAAAAGACCTGATCTATACAGGCAGAACTCTTTTTGGAGCTATGCCTCCGAAGGGACAGGAAATGGATGACCATTACTTTGGAAGTATCCGTCAGAGAATTTCCGCATACATGAAAGAGGTAAATGAAGAATGCTGGAAGCTTGGTATCCCTGCAAAGACACAGCATAATGAGGTTGCTCCTGCACAGCATGAGCTTGCACCGATTTATGCACCGGTCAATATCGCAGCAGACCAGAACCAGATGATGATGCGTATTCTTAAAAAGGTTGCCAGCCGTCATGGAATGCGCTGTGTCCTTCATGAGAAACCATTTGCAGGTGTGAACGGTTCCGGTAAGCATAACAACTGGTCTCTTACCACAGATGACGGAATCAATCTTCTGGATCCGGGCAAAACACCTCATGAAAATATTCAGTTCCTTCTGGTCCTCACCTGTATCCTGAAAGCAGTAGATGAACATGCAGATCTTCTGCGTGAATCTGCGGCAGATGTGGGAAATGACCAGAGACTTGGCGGCCATGAGGCACCGCCGGCAGTGATTTCCGTATTCCTTGGAGAGCAGCTTGAGGATGTTCTGGAGCAGCTGGTCAGCACAGGAACAGCAACTCACAGTAAAAAGGGAAGTAAGCTGGAAACAGGTGTTAAGACTCTGCCTGATTTTATGAAGGATGCTACAGACCGTAACCGTACTTCACCTTTTGCTTTCACAGGAAATAAATTTGAATTCCGTATGGTAGGCTCCAGAGATTCTATTTCTGCATGTAACGTAGTCCTGAATACGATCACGGCAGAAGTATTTAAGGAAGTATGTGACCGTCTGGAAAAAGCTCCTGATTTCGAACTGGCGGTACATGACCTGATCAAAGAATATGCCACAGATCATCAGAAGATTGTATTTAATGGAAACGGCTATGCGCCGGAATGGGAGAAAGAAGCTAAACGCCGCGGACTTCCGATCCTTCCGAGCATGGTGGATGCAATCCCTGCACTTACTACAGAGAAGGCAGTGAAACTCTTTGAATCTTTTGATGTATTCTCAAGAGCTGAGCTTGAATCACGTGCAGAGATTAAATATGAGATTTACTCTAAAGCAATCAATATTGAAGCAAAGACAATGATCGACATGGCAACCAAGCAGATCATCCCGGCAGTTATCAGATATACCACTGTTCTTGGCGAATCTATCAATACAGTGAAGACAGCGGGCGAAGGACTGATCGATGTAAGTGTACAGCTTGATCTGCTCAAGAAAGCATCAAAACTCTTAAAGGCTGCGAACAGTGCCATGAGTAAGCTGAGCAAACTGGTTGAGAAGACCCAGGAATATGCAGAGGGACGGGACAGAGCCGTATTCTGCAGAGAAAAGGTGGTTCCTGCAATGGAAGCTTTACGTGAGCCGGTAGATGAACTGGAAATGATCGTAGATAAGGAAATGTGGCCGATGCCATCTTATGGAGATCTTGTATTTGAAGTATAATGTTGTAAAAATATAAAGAAGAATGCTATAATGAAAGGGTCGTGAATCTGTAAAAGATAAGCGGCCTTTTTCTATAACACAAACTGGACTATAATAGTTATATAAAGGAGAACTAAATGGAAGAACTGAAATTTCTGGAGGAGCAGCAGGTAGCCCCTGAACTGATAAAGAGAGTAGAAGAATTCCGCAGCCGGTATGAGGTGGTACCGGAGACAGCAGACAGGATTGTGAAACCATCCATTCCATTTTACGGAAAAGACATTCTGGAAATGGCCATTGCCGGACTGCTCAAAGGGGAGAATCTATTACTCACCGGTCCGAAGGCAACAGGAAAAAATATCCTTGCAGAGAACCTGGCATATATTTTCAACCGCCCCGCGTACAATGTTTCCTTTCATGTAAATACAAACAGCGGAGATCTGATAGGCACAGACACTTTCGTGGACAATGAAGTTAAGCTTCGCAAAGGAACTATCTATCAGTGTGCAGAATACGGTGGTTTCGGAATCCTCGACGAGATCAATATGGCAAAGAACGATGCAGTTTCCGTTCTCCATGCAACCCTGGATTATCGCCGTTCCATCGATGTCCCGGGCTATGACAAAATTGATCTTCATCCGGCTGCCCGTTTTATTGGAACCATGAATTACGGTTATGCAGGAACCAAAGAACTCAATGAAGCGCTGGTATCCAGATTTCTGGTCATAGACATGCCGGCTCAGACTGAAGAATCCCTGGAATTTATTTTCCGCCGGATGTTCCCGAATATAAAAGAAAACGCCAGAACACAGTTCATAGGAGTTTTCCTGGATCTTCAGCTCAAAGCCACAAACAGTGAAATTTCCACCAAACCTCTGGATCTGCGAGGTCTCCTTGCAGCCATGAAGATTGTAGAAACCGGACTTTCTCCGAGAAAAGCAGTTACTATGGGGGTGGTGAACAAGACCTTCGATATTTTCGAGAAAGAAATCGTAGAGGATATTGTGAAAACCAGAATTCCGGCAGACTGGACAAGGGATGATGTATATGAAAGATGAGAAAATCGTAGAAATCGACGATTATCGTCTGGAACTGGAAAACAGGATTCGCAATCTCCTCTGGACTATCAGCGGGGATTACACGTTAAATATGAAAGTAGACGTTTCCCTGTATCTGCGCTCAAAAGCAATCGCTCTGTATGACGGCATCAAGCAGGGCGCTCTGGCAAAATATTATGACAGAAATCTGCTGGGTTTATATCTGGTAAAAAAAGTTTTCTGCCAGGCAGGAGAGGGAGAACTGACTGCAGTAGCACAGCTATGTGTAGAAGAAGCAATCGGGGACAAAATCTGTCAGGAACGTCCGGGAGTCCGGGAGATGCAGAAGGAAGCATTCGAGGATATCCTGGATCAGGAGTTTGAACGGATGCCCGCATACGGAGATATTCTTGGCCGATTGAAGATTGCCATCCTGCGTGACCGTTTACAGAATGGAAACCATTATGTAGAAGAGCGTCTTCGGGAAATCCGCGACATGGTTTACAAAGCCAGAACAGCTGCAGACACTATAGAATTGATCCGTATTATTGACAGTCTTTACAACACTATCATTGATCCGAATTTTGAGAAAGATCATGGAACACTGGAACAGGTTATGGCAGTCACCCTGGAAGAACTGACAGAATACGACTGGGAAGATTTTCTTACAGAAGAACTTTATGAGGAAGCTCTGGAGAGTTACATCGAACAGATGACAAATAAGATTACGGACATGGAAGACACTGCTGTCACTGAAGAAATGGAAAAACAGCGCCAGACCAAACACAAAATTACAATTCTCACAGAGGAGGAACTTGAGAAAGCATACACATATGTAGAGTTGAATTTCGGAAAAACTTATCTGACTCCTGCAGAAGAGAAGCGAATGAATTATCTGATGTGTAGGGAACTTCACAGGGACTGCAGCCTTTATTTTACAGAAGGAATTCTTAAGAATCCGGTCAAACGAAACTATCAGTACGAATATGCAGTGCGATTAAAGAATAAGAATATCTGGCTCTACCATGACAAACACAGAATCGTAAAGCAGAACATCGCATCCCTCACAGACCTTTTACGAAAGACACTGGTGCTGAAAAGCGAGACGCAGGAAGTACTGTCAGACAGAGGAACGATCATTCCGTCCAGACTCTGGCGTGTGGGCAGAAGCAGTGAAGCAAATCTGTTTAAAAGAGAATTGAAATCTGATGCATCTGATTTCGTAGTAGATGTGCTGATCGATGCCAGCGGTTCCCAGATGTCCAGGCAGGGAGATGTGGCATTACAGGCTTATATCATCAGTGAAGCATTAAGTAATGTAAACCTGCCTCACCGTGTCATGAGCTTCTGCACATTCTGGGACTATACGATCCTTCACAGATTCCGTGAGTACGATGATCCACAGTCAGCTAATGAAAATATTTTTAATTATGTAACTTCTTCCAATAACAGGGATGGACTTGCCATCAAAACCGCAGGATACGGTCTGCTTCAGAGATCTGAGGAGAAAAAAATCCTCATTGTATTAAGTGATGGAAAACCATATGATGTCATCGTAAACAGACCTCACGCAAAGAACCCGGAACCTTATATGGGAAAATATGCGATCAATGATACTGCTACAGAAGTGCGGCACCTGCGAAACCTTGGAGTAAGTGTTCTGGGAGTCTTTGCAGGGGAAGAAAAGGACCTATCCACAGAAAAAAAGATATTTGGAAAAGATTTCGCATATATCCGGGATATTTCGAATTTTTCCAGAATTGTTGGGAGATACCTGATTAAACAGTTGGATTCAGATGAATAGACTGATAAAACAGGGAAAAAATATGCTGTTTGAGCGTGTTGATATGTTAAGAGATTATCAAGTTAGCACGTTAATATGGTAAAGTGCATAAAAAACCAGTTTTTTCACCTTGCCTTTTTGTATAAATTTCGCTATAATGTTCTATGTTTATAAATCAATACAAAAGGGAGAGGAAATCATGAACGAAAACAAAGAGTTCAAACCGTATATTCCGGCTGACAAGATCACACCAGAATTTACGGTGACATCCATCATCATGGGTGTTATCCTTGCAGTTATCTTCGGTGCAGCCAATGCTTATCTTGGTCTGCGTGTAGGTATGACTGTATCTGCTTCCATTCCGGCAGCAGTTATTTCCATGGGCGTAATTCGCAAGATCATGAAAAAGAACTCCATTCTGGAGAGCAACATGGTCCAGACAATCGGTTCAGCCGGTGAATCACTGGCAGCCGGTGCAATTTTCACAATGCCAGCTCTGTTCCTTTGGGCAGAAGAAGGACTTTGTGAAATGCCGGGTATCGTGGAAATCACATTAATCGCACTTTGCGGTGGTGTTCTTGGTGTACTTTTTATGGTACCACTTCGTAACGCACTGATCGTAAAAGAGCATGCAACACTTCTTTATCCTGAAGGAACTGCCTGCGCAGATGTTCTTCTTGCAGGTGAAGAGGGTGGTGCAAACGCTGCGACAGTATTCTCAGGTATGGGAATCGCAGCGATCTTTAAATTTGTCGTTGACGGTTTAAAGGTAATCCCTGCAGACGTTGCAGTAGCATTTAAAGGATTCAAAGGTGAAATTGGTATGGAATGCTATCCTGCACTTCTCGGTGTTGGATATATCGTAGGACCAAGAATCGCATCCTTTATGTTTGTTGGTTCTCTTATTGGCTGGATGGTGCTGATTCCGGTAATCTGTCTGTTCGGAGCTGATACAGTTATGTATCCCGGAACAGAAACAATTTCTGCTCTTTATGCAGCAGGCGGAGCATCTAAAATCTGGAGTACTTATGTAAAATATATCGGAGCAGGAGCTATCGCAACAGGTGGTATTATTTCTCTGATCAAATCCCTGCCTCTGATCATTGCAACCTTCCGTGATTCCATGAAGAGCATGAAGGGTGGCAAGAATACAAGTACAGAAAGAACTGCACAGGATCTTCCAATGAACGTTATCCTGATCGGTATTGTGGCAATGGTTGCGATCATTTGGCTTGTTCCGGCTATCCCGGTTAACCCGATCGGTGCGCTGATTATCGTAATCTTCGGCTTCTTCTTTGCAACTGTATCTTCCCGTATGGTTGGTCTTGTAGGAAGCTCCAACAACCCTGTATCAGGTATGGCTATCGCTACTCTTCTGATCGCAACAATGATTATCAAAGCATCCGGCAAAACCGGTATCGACGGAATGAAAGCAGCAATTGCTATTGGTTCCGTAATCTGTATCGTAGCAGCGATCGCAGGTGATACTTCACAGGACTTAAAGACAGGTTATCTTCTTGGTGCAACTCCTAAGAAGCAGCAGATCGGTGAGCTTATCGGTGTTGTTGCTGCCGGTCTTGCTATCGGTGGAGTTCTTTATCTTCTGAACACTGCATGGGGATACGGAAGTGCAGAAGTACCTGCTCCTCAGGCAACTCTGATGAAGATGATCGTAGAAGGTATCATGGGCGGCAAGCTTCCATGGACACTGGTATTTATCGGTGTATTCCTTGCAATTGGTCTGGAAATCTTAAGAATTCCGGTTATGCCATTTGCTATCGGTCTTTACCTTCCAATCTACCTCAACGCTGCTATCATGATCGGTGGTGTTGTTCGTATGTTCGTTGACAGAAGAAAGAATGTTGATGATAAGAAAAAAGAAGAACAGGCAACAGACGGTACACTTTACTGTGCAGGTATGATCGCAGGTGAAGGTCTTGTAGGTATCCTTCTTGCTATCCTTGCAGTAGTAAACGTAAGCAGTGTATTTGATCTCTCCGGAAGCATTAACCTTGGTAATGCAGGCGGCGTGATCCTGATGTTACTTATGATCTTAAGCCTTCTGAAATTCAGTATCTGGAACAAGAAGAAAGCCTGATCAGGCGGAGATGATAATATTTAAATGAGTAAAAAGAAAAAAGAATTACAGATCAATTATCTGGATCTCATTCCTGAGCGCAGTGCACAGCTTCGCTGGCATACTGATATCAGGGGGAGAATGGTGCTGGAAATAGAGAATAAGGGCGCGTTTAACACGATTGCCCAGAAGCTGTTTGGAAAACCCAGATATACGAAGATACATCTGGATGACAATGGCACATTTATCTGGCCACTCATAGATGGCAGGAAGACAGTGGAAGATATTGCTGCACTGGTAAAAGACGAATTTGGGGAGAAGGCAGAGCCTTTATATCCAAGGATCGTTAAATACTTCCAGATAATGGAGAGTTATCATTTTGTAAATTTTATCAATAAGCCTGAAAAATAAGGTAAGAATAAGAGCGGGAGCAGTCCTTCATGGATTGCTGCCGTTCTTGTAGTTTATGGAAGAATAATTACGGCACAGTGATAAAGCGGTATCTCTGGCTGATATTCATGAAAGCATAAAACAAATATTATTTTTACAGAATACAAGGAGGCGAATGAATGAAGTTAGTAAATGGAAAAAGATCACAGCTTCTGGAATATCTGATGATCATAGCAGGAACCGGATTAATGGCACTGGCGATCAATTCCGTATTTGATGCATCAGGTATGGTAACCGGAGGCTTTTCAGGTATTGCGATCATTATAAAAGCAGGGAGTCAGGGAATCATTGACGGTGGTATCCCTCTCTGGGTAACAAATATGGGTTTGAACATTCCACTGTTTCTGATCGGATGGAAGATTAATGGATTTTCCTTTGTAAAAAAAGCTTTGATAGGAGAAATTGCTCTGTCCACCTGGCTTGCCATAGAACCTGTATGGAATCTTGCTGGCAATGATCTTCTTCTTGCCGCACTTTACGGTGGTGTGATCCAGGGTGTGGGAATCGGTCTTGTCTTTCTGGGCGGTGGAACAACCGGAGGAACCGATATGATGGCAGCTATCATCCAGAAATATCTGCAGCAATATTCAATCGCACAGATCATGCAGGTTATAGATGCAGGCGTTGTACTGGTGGGTATGTATGTGTTTGGCATCCAGCGTGCTCTGTATGCCATCATTGCAGTTTATCTGGTAACAAAAGTATCCGACAGCCTGATCGAAGGTCTGAAGTTTTCCAAGCAGACATTTATCATTACGGAGAAGCCGGATGAGGTGGCAAAGGTCATTATGGAAGACCTGGATCGTGGGGCAACCGGAATCTGTGGCAAGGGTATGTACTCCGGCCAGGAGAAAACCATCATCTTCTGTGTGGTAAATAAGAAAGAAATCGTGAAGCTGAAAGAGCTGGTGGATGATATTGATCCCGATGCTTTTGTGATTGTTTCCGATGCAAGAGAGGTTCACGGAGAAGGCTTTATAGAGAAAAATTAGGCGGATTTCAACAAAAATTTGTAAATTTTTTCAGTTTTCCTCTTTTATTTTTGGTGATTTTGTATTAAAATAGCCATAGATAGAGAGGGAAAGACAGAAGATAAGCATACACATAAGTGAGAAGGGATTGAACGGAATGATATCGAATCAGGTGTTACAGAATACGCTCGAGGGACTTAAAGAAATATCAAGGACAGAATTTTGTGTCATTGATACGGACGGTAAGGTGTTGGCATCTACCTTTTCTGATTTTGAAATCCAGCCGGCAGATATCCAGGCTTTTGTAGAATCCCAGGCAGACAGCCAGCTTGTCAAGGGATTTCAGTACTTTAAGGTCTGTGATGATTATCAGTTGGAGTATGTCCTTGTGGCCCATGGGGATGATGAGGATACTTATATGGTAGGCAAGCTTGCAGCCTTCCAGATCCAGAATCTGATCGTAGCGTATAAGGAGCGTTTTGACAAGGACAGCTTTATCAAGAATCTTCTTCTTGATAATCTTCTTCTGGTTGATATTTACAACAGAGCGAAGAAGCTTCATATTGAGGCAGATGTCCGTCGTGTAGTTATGATTCTGGAACTGAACCAGGAGAAGGATCACAGCTCAGTGGAGAGCGTGAAGAGTCTTTTTGGTGGAAAGAGCAGAGATTTTATCACTGCTGTAGATGAGAAGAGCATTATTATCGTCAAGGAACTGGAGGACGGAGAGGGCTATCCGGAGATGGATAAGCTGGCTCATACGATTCTGGATACTCTTGACCTGAACAAGGATGGCGAGGATGTCCATATGGCATATGGTACTATCGTCAATGAGCTGAAGGAAGTTTCACGTTCCTATAAGGAAGCCCGTATGGCACTTGATGTAGGTAAGATCTTCTTTGGAGATAAAGAAGTGATTGCATACAGTTCACTGGGAATCGGACGACTGATCTATCAGCTGCCTATTCCGTTGTGCAAGATGTTCATCCGTGAGATTTTCGATAACAAGTCACCGGATGATTTCGATGAGGAAACACTTGTCACCATTGATAAATTCTTCGAGAACAGCCTGAATGTATCTGAGACATCCAGACAGCTGTATATCCACAGAAATACACTCGTATATCGTCTGGATAAACTTCAGAAGAGCACAGGACTGGATCTGAGAGTATTCGAAGATGCGATCACATTTAAGATCGCGTTGATGGTTGTCAGATATATGAAGTATATGGAGACACTGGAGTACTGATATCATCTTGGAATCAGGATGATAGTTCAATACATTAAGGTAAAAACAGAATTTTTTAACTGTCGCTTGATCTTTTTTGGATAGGCGGCAGTTTTTATATGGAAGTTCACACGAACTTCACAGATAACCGCCATCAGCTCTATTGTAATTTTTGTGTTTTTACGTTAAAATAAATAACTCGAAGAGGGCTGTTTTGGCTCTGGGAAATTTATTCTTGCAATCAGACAGGAAATATATTACAATAATATTACAAAAAAGTTAAGAAACCATATTTGGATTACATAGAGGAGGATAAATATGATCGATCTTGTAGATGTGAGCAAATCTTACGGTCCGGGTCTTCCGGCTGTGAATCATGCGAACTTACATGTAGATAAAGGGGAATTCGTATTTGTAGTCGGAAGCAGCGGTTCAGGTAAATCAACCCTGATCAAGCTTCTGATGAAAGAACTGGATTCCACAGGCGGAACTATTACAGTCAGCGGCGAACGTCTGGAGAAGATGAAACACAGACGTGTAGCGAAATATCGCAGAAAACTTGGCGTAGTGTTCCAGGATTTCCGTCTTCTGAAAGACCGCAATGTATATGAGAATGTGGCATTTGCACAGCGTGTCATCGGAAGACCGACCCGTGTTATCCGTAAACGGGTACCGGAAGTCCTTCAGGAAGTAGGACTTGCCGGAAAATATAAAGCATATCCGGATGAACTCTCCGGTGGTGAGCAGCAGCGAGTAGCACTGGCCAGAGCACTGGTAAACCGCCCGGACATCCTTCTGGCAGATGAGCCAACCGGAAATCTGGATCCAAAGACTTCCGAGGAGATCATGGCACTGATGGAACAGATCAATGACAGAGGAACAACAGTCCTGGTAGTTACCCATAATAAAGATATCGTCAATGCCATGCGTAAAAGAGTAGTTACCATGCACAACGGCAAGATCATCAGCGATGAGAAAGAGGGAGGATATCATGAGGCCTAGTACGATCTGGTATACCCTGAAACAGGGATTCAAGAACATAAAGAGAAACTGGATGTTTTCCCTTGCGTGTATCATTACAATGGCAGCCTGTATTTTTCTGGTAGGTATTTTTTATTCTATTGTAAACAATGTGGATAATATAGCGCATAAGGTAGAAGCGGAAGTTCCGATCACAGTATTCTTTGACGAAGGAACAACGGAGGAAGAAATCCAGGCAGTAGGTGAAGAAATCCAGGCAAGATCTGAGGTGGCGAAGATTGAGTATGAATCAGCAGACCAGGCATGGGAAGAATATAAGAAGCAGTATTTTGACGATGAAGATGCGGCAGACGGATTCAAGGATGATAACCCGCTTGTGAATTCATCTAATTATCATGTATATCTTAACGATATCACCAAGCAGACAGAGCTGGTAAATTACATACAGGGACTGGAGCATGTCCGTAAAGTCAACCAGTCTGAGCAGGCATCCAAGACACTTGGATCTATCAATAAACTTGTATCTTACGTATCCATCGGAGTGATCGGAATCCTTCTGGTGATATCCGTATTTCTGATCAGCAATACGGTATCCATGGGTATTTCCGTCCGAAAGGAAGAAATCGGAATCATGAAATACATCGGCGCGACAGATGCTTTTGTACGACTGCCGTTCCTTCTGGAAGGTATTGTCCTTGGGGTGATCGGTGCGGCAATCCCGCTGATCGGACTGTTCTTCCTGTATAATTCAGCAGTAGAATTTATCTTAACAAAATTTAATGTGCTCACAGGTATTGTAGATTTTATCCCAATCTGGCAGATTTACGAAGGACTGATCCCGATGGGACTCGGACTTGGTGTAGGAATCGGTCTTCTGGGAAGCTTCTTCACAACAAGAAAGCACCTCAGAGTATAATATAATAAGCATCGGCTGTCGGAGAACCGGCAGCCGTTTTTGGCATACAGAAAGAGGAATCACATGCATAATAAAGAATTCAAAAAAGGAATCGCTGTTGGTGCAGCAGCAACTCTAATTGTCACAGGAGCTGGCTTTGTCGGCTATCAGAAGACTATGTTTCCCAAAGGAACCGCTCTGGCGGATTCTGCGACTGTTCAGAAACTGAATTATCTGGAGAGTCTGATCGATGAGGAATATCTGGATGAAAAAGATGAGGACAGTCTCAGAGAGGGGCTTTATGCAGGTCTTATGAGTGGCCTGAATGATCCATATTCCGTATATTACACAGCAGAACAGTATAAGGAACTGAACACATCCAATGAAGGCTCTTATGTAGGAATCGGCGCAGTTCTTCAGAAAGACGAGGATGGTGGGGCACAGATCATACAGCTTTATGAAGGAGGGGCCGGAGAACAGGCGGGGCTGAAAAAAGGAGACGTTCTGAAAGCCGTAGACGGTAAAGATGTCACAGAAAAAGAAACTGCAGACATTGCAGCCATGATCAGGGAAAGTGATAAAGATTCCGTCACCCTCACCATTCAAAGAGCGGAGCAGAAGGAAACATCAGATATTAAAGTAGAAATCCGTGATGTGGAGATCCAGACAGTATCTCATGAAATGCTGGATGACGAGACAGGCTACATCCGCATTTCCGAATTTTCAGAAGTTACCAGCAATCAGTACAAAAAAGCATTCGAAGACCTTCATGATAGAGGAATGAAGAAATTGGTAGTAGATCTCAGAAATAATCCAGGCGGGCTTCTGAATGCAGTCTGCGATGTGCTCCGTCAGATTTTGCCGGAAGGTCTGATCGTTTACACAGAAGACAAAAATGGAAAGAAAGAAGAAGAGAAATGCGATGGCAAAAATGAACTCAACATGCCTCTTGCCGTGTTGGTAAACGGAAGCAGTGCCAGTGCTTCGGAGATTTTTGCGGGAGCAGTAAAGGATTATGGTATCGGAACGATCGTAGGAACTACGACTTACGGAAAAGGTGTGGTGCAGACCATCCAGCCGCTTACCGATGGCAGTGCGGTAAAGATCACCATTGCAAAATATTTCACACCAAAAGGAAATGACATCAATAAAAAAGGTATCACTCCGAATGTGGAAGCAGAGCTTTCTGAAGGCTCTGCAGACTGGACAGAACTTACACATGAGGAAGACACGCAGCTTCAGACAGCCCTGAAGGAGATCGGACAGAGCTGATGCGTTCAGAGGGGAGAGAAGAAAATGATAACTTTACAATTATTACAGCAGATCATCGTATTTTTTCTGATGATGGCCTGTGGATATGCGGTGGTAAAATGTGGACTCATCGATGCAAAAAGCAGTAAGACACTCTCAGTCATCTGTATTTACATTATCATGCCCTGTGTGATGATCAACGCTTTCCAGATTGAATATTCCAGAAGCATCCGCAATGGTTTCCTTCTGGCAGTAGCAGCAGCTGTTCTGATCCATATTTTTCTGCTGGTATTTGTCAGGATCATCGGCAAACCGCTGAAATTAAGCGTGGTGGAAAAAGAATCCATCATCTATTCCAATTCAGGAAATCTGGTGATCCCACTTGTAATCGTAGTCCTTGGTGAGGAGTGGGTAATTTATGCCAGTGCATTTTTAAGTGTACAGATGATTCTGATGTGGACTCACGGACAGTCACTGATGGAGGCGAGAGCTGGCATCAACTGGAAAAAAATCCTCTGTAATATCAATCTGATTGCGATCATCCTTGGTATTATTCTGTTTTTTGCACAGATCAGACTGCCTGTGATCCTTGGAAATACCATGAGCCAGATCTCAGCCACCCTGGGTCCTGTGTGTATGATTATGCTGGGAATGACCATGACGGAGGTAAACTGGAAAGACATTTTCAGCCATTCCAGGATCTATCTGATCACAATCCTGAAGATGGTGGTCACTCCGTTGGTCATACTAATGCTTTTAAAGTATCTGCCAATGGCTTCAATGGTAAAAGAAGGAAAAACTATTCTGCTGATCAGTCTGATGGCCGTGATCACACCCTCTGCAACAACGGTTGTACAGCTGGCACAGCTTTACGATCAGGAACCGGTCTATGCCAGCACCATTAATGTAATGACCACCATAGTCAGTATCATAACCATGCCGCTGATGGTCATGCTGTATCTTGTCTGAGCATCACCGGAAATCCACAGAAATCCTGCCAGCAGAATTGTAAAAACGGGATAAAAGTGATAGAATCAGACTATATGAGAGAGCAGAATGGATATATCTGCTCATTGTGGAAAGTATAGTGGGAAATATAGCAGAAAAATCATCAAAACAGGAGGATAGCATAAATGGAACGACATGCCTTTGCAATGAAAGTAAAAGAAGGAAAAATGAATGATTACCGTAAAAAACTTGGTGAAATCTGGCCGGAGCTTACTGCATATCTTGACCGCAACAGAATCAATAATTTCAGCATCTGGAATGCTGCAGACCTGATCTTCGGATATTACGAAAATGCAGACGGAGCAGTGATTTCTGCAGAAGAAGAGAAAGTGAAAACAGCTCTCACAGAGAAAATCCAGAATACTTTCACATGGATCTCCACACCAGATCAGGATATGCGCCTGATGTATCATAATTTTGGTGTTGTGAGAGAAAACAAGGAGCTGATTCGCCACAGAATGTTCATGACAAAATTAAAAGACGGCTGTGAGGAAGAATATAAAGCCCGTCATGACGGCCTTGTGGCACAGAGAGGCGATAAAATTGATCCGGGTCCGGACAGCAACTTCAGTATCTGGAGTGCCGGTGGATATATCTTCGGATATGATGAGATCGATACAACCATGGAAGTAGAAGAAACTGTTGAAGCAAGAGAGCAGACGGTTGAATGGGAAATGCGCCAGCTCGGTATCATGGACTGGATTACCAATGATGTAGACTGGATGACAGGTGATGTTCGCGCAGACGTAAAACGTCTTGCATGGCATAATTAACAATTTCATCACAATTTTCCCACAAAGTAAACACAAATCCTCCTTATACTCTTAGACATAAAAGGAAAACAGAAACAGAGATAACGATTCAGCGGAAGCTTTTATAAAGTGAAACGTAATGATCCTAAGGAGGGGATTTTGATGAGCGATAAAAATAACAACGTAATGAT
>OHAC01001039.1_pt1 | contig 26951 bp, 29 predicted proteins | sample 1577051 | NCBI WGS metagenome assembly OHAC01 (sample SAMEA3541499, study PRJEB24748) | human gut metagenome | biome: human gut; feature: human-associated habitat; material: faeces | place: China | collected 2012 | reverse complement strand
CAGAAAAAGAAGATTTTTACAAAATAAGATCCCTGTACTGGAACTTGATTGATCAGGAGAAGGATGACCCGTCATTTCCACAATGGAAGAAAGGAATCCATCCATCGGATGAAATGATACAGGCCAGTATTGATAAGGGAGAACTGTATGTGCTGGCAGATGGTGATGAAATTGCGGCATGTGTGATAGCAAATGATGAAAAGGTCGATGGCTATGCAGATGCTCCGTGGCAGATTAATTCGGATGAGATAATTGTTCTTCATGTTCTGGCAGTGAATCCGGGGCAGAGAGGAAAAGGGCTGGCGCGGAGATTAGTGGAGAATGTGATTGAACTGGAGAGAAAAGCTGGCAGGAAAGCATTGAGGCTTGATGTAATCGAGAACAACACAACTGCCGAAAAGCTGTATCAGAAACTGGGCTTTCAATATGTTCAGACAAAAACGCTCTATTATGATGTAGTCGGGAAGATGACGTTCAAATTGTATGAGCTGGTGCTGTGAGCTATGGGAGAAAAAAGAGCGTATAAGCCTCGGAAGCCCGGCGGTGGCCGGAAGAAGTTGAAGCCTGAGTATGATGCAGGGGAGAATCTGAAAGAGCAGATGGATGCGGTTGTGGCTCTTTATGAGGAGGAATGCTCCCTCCGATCCATTGCAGATGCGCTAACTCTGAATCCAATCAAAGTAAGAAAGCTGCTCATCACGGCTGGTGTGTATGAATCGGAAGTGGCGGAAAAGGTACAGGATACCTTTGAGGAGTATCGGGAAACACAGAACTATAAAGAAGCCATCCTCTCAACCGCAAATACTCTTCAACTCTCTAAAGCCTCCGTTACCTCGTACCTACCATATCAAAAAGGTGTGTACTTCCCGAGTACAGCAGATAAAGAAAAAATTAGTGTTGGAGCAGAGCGGCGGCGGAGATACAGAGCAGTAAGAAAACTGAGATCAGAGCCAACAGAGGAGCACCTGTGGGAGACGGTCTTGCTTTATTCAGGTGTGTGCTTTAAAACCTATTCTGGATTACCCTTTACCTATGAAATACGAAAAGGCAGAAGCGGCGAATACACAAAGGAACTGTGGATCGACCGCCGAGAGAAGAGTAAAAGCTTGGCGTGGAGTTCGGTGTTGCTGGCACTGAACAATATAAAAAAGGTAGGAGAAGTGGTAAACCGCCCGAAAGCTCTGGGGGATATCCGGGGAGTGACTTATATTTACGGGATGTTCTATCGGTTCGGACTGATCGACATGCCAGATGAAGTGAAGCAGAAGATGGGCCATCCGAAAGACCGCAAAAAATAGGTTGCTATGTGCAGAAGTCTACGGTAATATGTGCCGTAACTGAGGAAATGAATCTCAGTTGGGAAGGATGGTAGCATTATAGAAAAATTAAAGGAGATGCTGGAGGAGTATTTGAAGAAAACAGAGCCGGAGTATTATCCACCAGTGGAGAATCTGCTGGATCTGATCTACGAACATTATACAGAGAACAACCCAGTAGAGAAAAACACAGTTGCCGGGAAAGCAGCGAAAGAAAAAGAAAAGGAACTGGAAGAGTGGCTGCGTGACTTGGAAGGTATGGATAGGCTGGTAGATGACTATGTTGGTGATAAGATTCCTCTCTGGGAGAAGATCATGGACCGGCAGGGGACGGTGTGCTGTGTATGGGAGAAGACTGCTTTTGAGGAAGGACTGAAAGTTGGAATTCGACTCATGATGGAAGTATACGGTATATAACATATAGTTTGCAACGGAAATAAAATGAACTCCTGGAGTTCAAAAAAGCCCTCGCTTGTTGCGGCGAGGGCGTGTGTTCTTATTTTTCAGGCTTTTCAGCTTTTTTCTTCTTCGGTGCAATTTTGTGGCCTGAGTGGATTGCCATGCCCATGCAGACCAGAGAGCCACAAGCGAAATACTTGTGAGCCTGCATCAGTTTCTTGCAGCCTGTGTAGAAGCATCCTGCCATGCAGGCAAGTGCGCCGAGTGACCAATATTTATGTGCTTTCATTTTGTGTGTCCTCCTTATCTTCTTTCTGTATTTTGAGCAATTCCTCGATTTCCGTTTTACTCGCCGGCCGTACTGCCTTTTTATTATCGTGTGCTACCGCTCCGCAGTCGGGGCATCGATCCGGCAGTTTCTCAGCAGAGAAGCAGTAGCGGCAGGAATCGCAAAAGTAGTAGTTCAAGTCATATTCACCCCAATCTCTAATATATCCTCAAATGCAATGATGGTCGGCAGCTCTTTGCCGGTATCATTTATAAATCCTGTGTAAATTCGTAGTTCTTTGTTTATCACATCCACAGCATCCAATACTCCGGCTACATTCTCATAGTAGCCGTCCGTGAAATATTTTATTGTGATCTCTTGACCTTTCCAAAGCTGGCTGATCGTTTGGTTCAGAGCTTGCTTGCCTTCTTCAGACAGCTCGATTCTGTTTCCTTTGAGATGATCTCTGCCTTCAGAAGCAATCTCATTCTCATAGCCTCGCAAGGCGGCAAACGGAGAGAAGATTTTAGCACGATTGGACATCGGCATCCGGGGATGATTATGTGGCGGGTCTGGGCGGGAAGCATGGAGTATTTTGCCATACTTACTTTGGACGGCTCTGCCTTCCGGTGTGTTCTTGTAGTCCATGTTCTCCCTCCTTACTTGGCCTTGTGGCCGCCTATCTGCTGATTTCTTTCTCTCATCGTTGCGCCATCCAGATAGTTGGTTCCTTTCAGAACGGCGTTCTTGCCGAACTTCTTCTTGAGACCCAGCATCGCATTCTGCAGCTTTTTCTCTTTTTCCAGTTTGGTTGTGTCCGTGAATAGGTCAACTTGGAAGAATCCCTCATCTTTGACCACACGGTTGGCGGCGATTGTGATTCGTCTTACCGTCAGTGTTTTATCAGCTATTTTCTCGAATAACTCAGTTGTGGCAGAGATCAGGATACTGCCGAGATTGGTCGGGTTATCCAGTTTTGTGCTGCCATGAGCCCCCTTCGGAACGGTGCGCCCATAGTGATCGATGTGCACCGGACCTCTGTACTTTCCGCTGTCGCAGTTTTCCCGGTCATAACCCACATCCAGTGTCAGGCTGTCCGTAACCAGACCTTTGTCCGTCAACTGTAATACTAAGCTGTCAGCCATCTCCATGACAATGATTCTGGCTTTGTCATATGGGTAAGGGCAGGAGAGCACCTGTCCCTCGGAGATACTGTTAGTGCTGGGCTTGTAGGCTTTGATCTCTTTCATGCCGCAAGGTTCCAGACCCCAAGCATGGTCGATCAGCAGTTCGGCATCAACACCGAATTCCTTATATAAGATATCCTGATTGACGGTGCTGAAATAGGCCAGCTCACCCATCGTATGGATGCCGTGCTTTTCTAGTCGCTTGACGGTACCGGGGCCAGTCATCCAGAAGTCAGTGAGTGGCTTGTGGTCCCAGAGAAGATAGCGGAAGCTCTCTTCATCCAGCTCGGCGATGCGGACACCATCCTTGTCCGGCGCAGCGTGTTTGGCAGTGATGTCCATTGCCAGCTTTGCCAAGTAGAGATTAGTTCCGATCCCGGCGGTGGCAGTGATGCCGGTCGTATAAAGCACTTCCCGGATCATTGTCATGGCAAGGTCGTGTGCGGTCATATTATAGTGGGATAGGTACGAGGTGGCATCGATGAACACTTCGTCAATGGAATATACCACGATGTCCTCTGGCGCGATGTATTTCAGATAGATGCCATAAATCTGCCGCGACACCTTTTCATAATATGCCATCCGAGGCGGCGCGACGAGGTAAGAGAGTTCAAGTGACGGGTCGGCGGCAAGCGATAAGGAATCATAGGAAGCAGAGGAGAAGGATGGCTTACCGTCCTTATACATAGCTTTTCTTAATCGTACCGCTTCCCTTAACCGATTCGCATTGACCTCTTTGACCTTCTGCACGACCTCGAACAATCTGGCGCGACCCGGAATGCCATAGGCTTTCAGGGAAGGAGACACAGCGAGACAGATAGTTTTCTCAGTGCGGGAGGAATCTGCCACGACCAGATTTGTGGTAAGTGGGTCGAGGTGGCGGGCGGCGCATTCCGCACTCGCATAGTACGACTTAAGATCTATTGCAAGAAATGTGCGCTGCATCGTGCAATTTCCTCCTTTCTGACAGCGTTCTTGTTAAATTGTTGTTTATTGAGCCGCCCGTTCCACGAACCACCGACCTAACCGTCCATTGAAGCGAGGGTCGATGTGTTCAAAGAACAGATGCTTTTCCTGCCCCTGGATGAGTACGGTGAAGCAGTCACCAGAGTAACCGTTATCGGCAGTCCCGGCGGGGCGGAAGTCGCGTACTGTTTCGATGGGGAAGGTACGTCCATCCGACCAGGTGATCGATGTCGGTTGCATATAGCCAGTTGGGTCGAATGTGGAATCGACCTTCACATAGACTTTTTCTTTATTCATGTTGGTCACCTCCAGCATCGAAACCGGCAGTCTTCAGAATCTGGCCGATGCTCTGTGCATCCAGATCACAAATCCGGCATTTCTCCAAGATAGATTCCTTGGTCAGCGTGGCACGGTATGCCTTGTTGCTGTATCGGATCTGGGCAGTAATTGCGGCATCACAGTGCATGTGGGCTATTTCATGGAAGAACGTTTTATTTTCTTCCAGGGTCATCCGCTCGTCCAAACCGTTTTCCTTAAGACGCAACATGTCTTTCTTCATGTAAGTGGCGGCATGAGGCGATACCGCATTCTTTAATAATGGATAGATTTCGGCAATCACAGCATCGGCATGGCACCTGTAGTTTTTGATATCAGATTCTGTAAATGGCATAAGTGGTCACCTCTCATAAGCGAAATGATTGACTTGAACAACAGGTTCCGGTTGTTGTGGATGTTCCGAAGAAACATATTATCCCCGACATTGTGTGCCTCAGTTTCACAATGTGAGGTTCTCTCAGGTGATAAAAATTATTCATCCATCTCTTTCACACCAAAATAGATGATCGTGTTGACCGGTTTGCTCTTGTCCACAACGATCCCCTGCATTTCATAATCAAAAGATTCATTGGTAAGAACTTCCAGACCGTACATCTCGTCGGAAGGCGCATAGGTCATTACCTGACATTTGGGGTACGCTTCGGAAAGTTCATCATTCACATCGTGGATTAGTTCGTCTGTCACTTCGCCAATACTGGAGCCAAACTCAACACCAACGACTTGACCTTTGACAGGAAATTTGAAAATACCGTAGAGTTCAGGATCGGAATTTTCGGGGTGACGGACAGCATTGGGAAAGCGATAAAGTACGTATTTCATTTGTGAGTCCTTTCTGCTGGCATCGCCAGTTTTTTATATTTACTGCTTTTCAATGAGAGAAGCAATGGCTTCATTGATTATTATAAATGTCCTGCATCATCAGAAATCGTACCCAGAAAGTTCCGACTGGGCATATCAGGAAGGTGCAGGTGATTATCGTTGTTCATCTGCTGAAGTTTAAGGAGCAGCAGGTTGACATTGGTCCCAAGACTGCGGGCAATCTGAACGACATCAAAACCATCCTGAATAAGAGATTCTATGGATTGGTCATCCAGAAGCAAATTGGCGGCGAACAGATTTGCCTCGTATTCTGTGGAGTTTGTGATATTAAAGAGTTCAAATTCCATAAGGCATTCCTGCGTTTTACCGAGAGAGCGGTGGAGCAGGGCATGGCCTAACTCATGAGCGCATACGATGCGCTTCATTTCATTAGACATCGTTGCATTGATAAAAATGAAACTGTTGTGCAGGACGACTTTAAATGCGCCTTTCTGCCTTTGGAAATCGCTGCGTTCCATAACAGTAATGTCGAGAGCAGCAGCGATCTCAAATGGATCATTGGTGTGATAACGCCGAATCAGACGGCGTGGTAGGATAGAGGCTTGTTTACTGATCATTGTTAAAATCACTCCCTTTTCTATAAGAAAGCTTAAGAATTGGAGCTGCCACCGGAGATGCCTCTGTACTTTTTCGGTACGTATTTCCGGTTCTTTTCTTTTGCTATCCAGTAAGCCTCTTGAATGGCTTTCATCATCGCATCCATATCTTCTTCCGCAAGTTCACCACCGGCATAAAGACCAGACACCTCTTTGACCAGACGTTCTGCCTGGGCATTGCCGCGCGCACCATATTTCTCGGTCGCCTTGATCACAAAGTCTGCATCATCATCTTTTAGGGTGTCGACATCTACATTAAGTGCTGTAGCGAGGAGCTGGTAGTTTTCCTTCTGCTTGGGAAGACGTTCTCCGCTTTCGTAATTTTGAATCGTGCGCAGCGCAATACCAGTCATGTCGGCGAGTTGACGCTGTGAATACTTGGCAGCGAGGCGGGCTGCCCTGACTTTTTCTCCGAATTTCATAATATAACCTCCGTTGGTTGTGCATGTCATCTTTTTATGTTGCGCTTGACATGACGCAAGTTGAACTGTATAATGTGCTTGTAAACGCAACTTGCATGATTATAATAACGCAAGAAACGCAACTTGTCAAGACGGAAATAATATGAACACACAAAAGAAAGTTGTAGATGGGAGGATGGTTATGGATTATGGGATTTACACGACCCAGGGGAAAAAGACTCTCCTGGGAAACCGGGCAACAGTGAATGGCCGTGATGCGATCGCGTATGTAAAGAATGGACAGTTACAGTCCTATGCTTATATGGATGACTTTGCATCACAGTTTTATTCCGGTCCCCGTCTGGCATTTGAAGACCTGGAAGAAGATAAGCGTACTTGATTTTGGAACGGGCTTGACTTACCGCAGGACGTGTGAGTCAGCAAAACCTTTTGACACTACTTGCAGGTGCTGCTCGAATAACGTAGTAAGCCGAGGTAGACATTCAGATAACCCTAATTAGGGGTGTCTGGAGTCTGCCTCGGCTTTTTTTATTCAGTAGCGGCTGCTTGTGCTTTCAGTTGACGGACTTCATTGATCCTGTCGGTAAATTCATGAAACGCAAACGAATCTTCGGTGTACCCGTTTTCCTTCATCAGCCACAGGACGTGGGAGTAGTTGGTAATGGATTCATCATACTCATTCAGAGCGAGAAGAAGGTTCGCCAGAGTGGAATATGGCTGCAACAGTTGTCTTGCGTTTTCGGGAAGCATCTTATCGTAGATGGAAAATGCTTCATTCAAATGTTCCATGACTTTGTCGGCATCTCCTTCCCTAAGGTACGCATCGGCTAAATCGGAATGAGTTTGAGCAAGGTCAAGGTTCATGTGATTTGGATAAGCTGCCTCATAGATTCGCAGAGCATGTTCATGCTCAGGGATTGCCAGTTCAGGATGATCGGATTCTGAGTAGACACCGCCGATGTTGTTTAAGATGTACGCGGTTGACTCATGATCCTCACCGTAGGTCAGGGAATCGATCTGAAGGGCCTTCTTGTAATTTTCGATGGCTTCATCAGGGCGCTGCATGTAGTAATAGCACAGTCCGATGTTGTTATAAATCGTGTCGGTATTTGGGTCATTTGGACCGTAGGCTTTGATGAACAATTCGAGAAGCTTCTGAAGTCCAGCCAGAATATCATCGTAATCGTCCTCCAGTGTGAGACGAAGGGAGCAAACGGAGTTGAGCACATCCAAAGTATCCGGATGAGTAGGCGACAGCAGCTTCCAAAAAATATCTCGTGCTTCTTCTAAATAAGGCATTGCCTGTGACGGATCGATATCAGAGTAAATATTTCCAATATGGTGTGCCACGCCTGCACGAAGCAGAAGCATCTCACGATCCTTGCTCTTCGCATCGGTCTGATTGTAAATGTCTACAAAAATCTTCTCGGCTTCTTCAAGCTGGCCGGAATGTGCTAAGAGCATTGCCTTATGTGCAAGAGCGTTCAATTTCAGATGCTGTTCTGCTTCTGCTTCCCCGGAAAGAGTCTGGTAGGCCCGATCAAAATACGTCCCGGCTTTCGTGTAGTCAATTTTCAGATAGGTCTTTCCAATGTTCAAATCGAGTTTTGCAAGGTCGATTCTCTCAGAAGGGGAATAAGAACCAGCCGGATGGTTTTTCTCATAAATATCCCGGCTTGTCTGGTATGCATCCAATGCAGCCGGAAAATGGGATAACTCATACTGAATCATGCCGCGGCTGTTCCAGACGGAAGCCAGCTTGATGTTTCCCTCACCATAAAGCTGGCAATAGAGGGTGTCCAGGGAATCTAGCAAAGGCAATGCACGTTCATAGTAGCCAATATCGCGGTATATTTCGGCAAGCGCCCACAAAAAGTCGCTGTCTTCCTCTGACTGGAATTGACCGTGGAAGATATCATTCAAGGACCAGCTGAACTGGATGAGCTCTTTTTTAGTGGCATCATTTTGCGACAGGCTGGAGGTCATTTCAATTGTGATTTCATGGATGAAACCCTGACACAGGTCATAAAGATCATCGATAAACTGAGCACGAATAGCAGCCGCGATGACCGAGTGCATGTAATAGCGATAGCGATTCCGGCCGTTGTCATAGAGAGCTTCTTTCTTGATCCAGCCTAGATGCTCAAGGTGATTCAGGGGTGTCCTGTTCCTCAGCAGGAACCACCTCTTTGCCTGAGAAAAAAGAAAGCGGATATTCGGGATCGTGGATATCTGTACAAGCAAGGTCTGTTCTTCAGGACAACGGCCGTATACCCGGAAAACCTTGGACAGCTGTTGAACGGCAGTCCCCTCCGAATGTAGCTTTTCATGAGCTGCTGTGATTTCTTCTGAACTCATATCAAAGCCACAACGCAGAAGGGTTTCGTAAAATTCATAAAGTAGAAGTTCTTCAGCATCTGCGATCTTTGCAAGCAGCTCAACGGCCAAAGGAAGGCAGTCGCAGAGTTCTACAATCTTACGCAGTGTGATGTCATCCCTGTCACCGTGATAATACGCATAAAAAAGTTTTATACAGTCATTCAGGGAAAGAGGAGGAACAGGAACTTCCGTAAGCGACCCAAATCCTGCACATCGGCTGGTGATCAGTACGCGGCAGTGCAGATATTCGCTGATTGAGGATTCCCTTGTATGTTCCAGGCTGTCAACATTATCGATTACGATCAGGAGGCGGTTTTTATAGTTGTTGATTATTTTAATGGCCGCCTGAAATGCCTGCTCGATGTTATGAAACTTCTGATCCAGATGCAGGGCCTGAACCAGAGAAAGGGTGAAGTTGTCTTCAATGCAGTCGACCCAGAGAACATGAGTGATGCCGGAATCGGAAGTAGGAGTGTCAAGAATTTCCTTCAAGACAGATTTGGCAATCTCTGTTTTACCAATACCGCCGATGCCGTGCAGATAGCAGGACTCTCCGTCTATCAGTCGATTGGAAACCGCAGCAGTTAGTTCTTTACGGCCAATATAATGCTCGGTCTGAGGATAAGGAACTGCAGATAAAAGCTCAGGATATGAGGGCCTTGGAACTTCTGGATTTAAATCGACTTGTTCCAGATAGGCGGTCAATGCTTTAGATATTTCAGAAACTGGGAGAGTTTCCTTTCCTTCTGACAAAGCAAAAATCAGCTCAAGGCAGTAGAGGAGGTGAGAACGATGAGCCAGATTATTTACAGTATATCTGTTTATCCAGATGGATAAATCAACATGAAAATAGTTTTGAATCAGATCGATCAGTGCATTAGCTGCTTCTACGGCCTGGGGTTCCTGAAAACGTCCCTCTCTGTTTTCAGGATTAAATACGCACTCGAAAAGTCGGATGAGTCGTTTATGTGTAAGTTCGTTGATCGGCATGGCTTGCTTCAGTCGGCTGTTAAAGTATCCACGGTCAAAACTGGGAGACGGAAAGTTCCATTGTTCCCATTCGATCATGACCGTTCCGATACAGTTTTCAAGCAATGTACGGAGAAAGTTCGTACAGGTATACGAAAATGGCATGGCGCAGGTACTCCTTTCGTTAAAATTTAAATTCCAACCGGAGTCCAACTGGAAACCAACTGAAATGTAATGTTACAGTTTTTTAGGGAGCTGATAAGAAAACTTCTGAAGATAGAACCATTATACCACCTGTGTTCACAGAAGAACATGGGGAGTTAGCACTTATTTGAAGTGCGTACAGCTGATATGGCTGTGAACATATAAAAAATAGAATACAGAGCCCAGTGCGCAATAGGCAAAGGATTCTCATACAGTCGATGAATTTTACGGTTTACCTAACCGCAGAATTCGCTGTGACTGTAACGAGTGCCCTCTGACTTGTTGCGCATTTTTCTTTTTGCAGCCGATCTCCGGGTTCTTATGAGACCAGACACGACTTTCTTCCAGAAGGCCCTCCTTGTCAGAGTTTCCTTTGTCTGTCCGCACGAGCGGAAAGGACACAAAAATGAAGGAAACAAAGAAAAACGGAGCAGCTCAGAGCAAGGCAGGAAAGCGTGATTACAGCGCATTTAAAAACATGTACCGTAAGATTCCACAGGATCTTCGGGATGTCATCGTCTATTACATCGGTGACAGGCCTCTTGTCATCCATGAGGGCGTGAATGAGGTTACGGGAGAAGTCGTGACGGCAGAGTTTATCCGTCAGTGGCATATGGACCGTGATAGGGAAGTCTACAACAACAATAAACATTTGAAACCGCCTGCGGATGAACACAAGAAGAAGCAGATCCGGGAGTGGGAGGAAGCCCATCCCGGCGAAAAGTGCCCGGATTCCTACAACCTGTCCTTGGATGCTTCTTTTGCAGATGATGAAGGCAGTGAAGATAAGTCCAGCCTTTTATATGAATGTGCTATCACGATGGGCGCGGAGGATGAAGAACCGGATTATATTGTCCGACTGCATGAGCTTAGGGATGAACTTCCAGAATCCCAGCTTCATACATACCGTCAAGTCGTAGAGCAGGAAAAATCCAATGTTGAAGCCGCTGCAGAGGATGCTGTGTCGGAAGCAGCTGTACGGAAACGCCGTAAGAAGATCGAAGAAAAAATCGCATCAGATAAAATTTTGAAAAAACTTTGGAGAGGGGGTTCGATTTAAGACTTCATTCATCGCCTGTGACTTAGAAGGGCAGAAGGCCACCGGGAAAACAGAACGGCGTGACCTAAAAGCCGGGATCGGCTTTCCGCACTTCAATATCTATTTAAGGAGTCGATGAGCATGAAGCACCGCATTGAAGTTCGTGTCAAAAACAAAGAAAAAGTGCTGGACGGACGGGTAATGAAGCTGCCTGCAAGACTGGTCCATTGGCTTTTGGGTGACGGAATGAAAGTTCTGGTCATCACGCCGGGGGACACTGTAGGCCATGTTGACATTTACCCGGAAGCAGCAGGAAAGGCGGCCGCAAAATGAAGAAGATTTTTGTTTGTTCGCCGTACCATCCGGTATCCGAAAGTGAAGCCGGGAAAAAGGCAGAACTGGAAGAAAACATCCACCGGGCAAAGATGGCCTGCCGGCTTATAGCAGCCTGTGGTCTGATGCCTTTGGCACCGCATCTCTATTTTACGGCCATCCTTGACGATGACCAAAAAGCGGAACGTGAGCGGGGCATTCAGATGGGTCTTTCCTGGTTAGAAGAAGCCGCAGAGGTGTGGGTATTCGGAAACAGGATCACAAAAGGGATGGCTCTTGAAATCGAAAGAGCGCAGGAACTGTCGAAGCCCGTCCGTAATATGCCGGAGCCTACAAAGCTGCTCGGAATGCTGATTAAAAGCATTGCGGAGAAGTACGGTCTGAGTGATTGCAAAAATGAAGAGCAGCCTGATGCTGCAGAAAGTGAGGAAGATTATGGAAAATAAGAACGAGAAGAGCATGACTTTGGAGGAAATGATCAGCGAGATGCTGAAGGACGCCAAGGTGGTAAAGATCCCGATTCAGTCGAAGCAAGAAGCCGGGCAGGAAACTCAGAAGTCGGACAAGTCCTCGGCGGCACATCTGTCTGATGCTCTGAATATTTCGCTCAACATCAAGAACCTGCATATCCACATGGATGAGCGCATGACCTCTCACAACTACGGCATCGGTCAGGGGCCGGATGCTGAGGCAGATGATTCGGCAGAGGACATCGACTTCGATGAGATGCTGGAGCGTATCCACAAGGAAACTGGACTGTGTGAGAAGGTCATTCTGGCAGTTCTGAAGGCACAGACCGATTATCTGGATGACCTGTGGGGTGATGAGGAGGAAAACGGAGAGGAGGACAAGGCATGATGGATGAGATGAATGCTTTGAATGCTCCGAAGAAGGTCGTGGATGGGCTGACCGAGGTCTTTGAGGGTCTCGCTCAGATGTTTGAAGGCGTGTCTGACCAGCTTGAACTTCTGGGCACAGATGCTGTCCCGGCAGATAAGCGAGTCTTCCCGGTCGTGGATCAGGAAGTTCCTGTTGTGTCTGAGAAGAAAGGTGCAGCATCCCCGCATCCTCGCAAGAAGCCGATCAAGAAGACCCGAAAGGTAGAGGAGGCTGTGGACAAGCCGGAAGATCCTGCCAATGACAGCGACAGTGATGCCGGCGCAGACACACAGCTGGAGGCCGAGAACAGTGCCGGGAAAGCAGAGGATACCACAGAAGAAAACTTCCCGGCGGATGATGCGGATGCCTTTCCGTGGGGCGAAGACACTGGTCAGGGGAAAGACACCGGTCAGAAAGATGAGCCGCCTGATAAGACCAAACAGAGCGCATCTGGCAGGGAGAAGCCAGTGGTGACGATCACCAAGGATGATATCACAGCGGTCATTGTAGCGAAGATCAAAAAGAAGCGCGACAACAACGAGAAGATCGGCCAGCTTCTGAAGACCTATGGTGTTGCCCAGCTGTCTGACCTGCCTGCGGAGAAGTACGAAGCGTTTCTGGCCGATGTCTCCCAGATTTAAGGGAGGTCATTATGCCAGAAGTACACGCAATCCTGTCTGCTTCCAGCTCGAAGCGGTGGCTGAACTGTACGCCATCGGCAAGGCTGGAGCAGAACTTTCCAAATGAATCCTCGGTGTATGCCGAGGAGGGAACTGCCGCCCACGCTCTGGGTGAGTATAAGCTCCGCAAGTACCTGCATGAGAGGGTGCAGCGTCCAATCTCCGAGTACGAGAACGAAGAGATGGAAGCGAACACTGACATTTACGCAGAGTTCATCATTTCCACGGTGGAGCGCATCAAGGAGACCTGCCCGCATCCACTGGTCATGGTGGAGGAGCGGCTCGATTACAGCTATCTGGTTCCACAGGGATTTGGTACGGGTGACTGCGTGATCATCGCAGACGATACGCTTTATGTCATGGACTACAAGAACGGCAAGGGCGTGTTTGTAAACTGTGACCACAATTCGCAGATGATGCTGTATGCCTTGGGTGCTTATCACGCCTACGGATATCTGTACAACATCAAGCAGGTGTCCATGACCATTATCCAGCCGCGACTGGAAAATATCTCAACGTATGAATGCAGTATGGAGGAACTGCTGGACTGGGCAGAGACCTATGTCAGACCGAGGGCGAAGCTGGCCTTTGAAGGAAAAGGTGAGCAGATTCCCGGTGACTGGTGCCGGTTCTGCAGGGCGAGGACTTCCTGCAAAGCCTGTGCTGAGGAAGCTTTGGCACTGGTGAAGGAAGAATTTCTGGATCTGGATGAAGGTGTTCTTACCGATGAGGAAGAGGAAACCGATGCCACAGCAGCCTACAATCCGGATACCTCGGCACCGACCTTCAAGTCCCCGGCGCTCCTTTCCAAGACGGACATCGAAAAGATGCTTCCGACCCTGAACCGTATCGAGTCCTGGATCGAAGCGATTTTTGCCTATGTCAGTTCCGAAGCCATCAACCACGGAGTTGTGTTGGATGGCTATAAGGTGGTCGAGGGCAGGAGTAAGCGGCAGTTCCTTGACACAAAGTCGGTGGTGGCCGCAGCAGAAAAAGCCGGATACACCGACATTTACAAGACCGAGCTGATCTCCCTTACTGAGTTTGAAAAGCTCATGGGGAAGAAAAAGTTCAAAGAAATTCTGGGAGAGTATGTGGTCAAGCCGCCCGGTAAGCTGGCGCTTGTACCAAATTCCGATCCCAGAGAGGCAGTTGATCTGGAAACTGCCGAGGATGAGTTCACGCCTCTTGACTGAGGCTGGACATAGAAAACCAGTATCTACGACACAATTTTAGGAGGATTTCACTATGGCAAATGCAAACAAAATGAACAGCGCAACTAAGGTGAAGGTTCTTTGCCGAATCTCTTTCGCCAACATCTTCGAGCCGAAGAGCATCAATGGCGGCGAGGCGAAGTATTCCGTTTCGTGCCTGATCCCGAAGGATGATAAGAAGACCCTGCTGGCGATTCATAAGGCGGTCGAGGCGGCCAAGGAGGATGGCAAGGTCCGCAAGTGGGGCGGCAAGCTCCCTCCGAACCTGAAACTTCCGCTGCGTGACGGCGACATCGACCGCACGGAGGATGAGAACTACCAGAAGCATTTCTTCTTGAACGCCACCAGCAAGGACGCACCGCAGGTCGTTGACCGCCATGTACAGCCTGTGACCGACCCGATGATGGTTTACTCTGGATGCTACTGCTATGTAACGATCAACTTCTACCCGTTCAATGCCAACGGCAACCGTGGCGTAGCGGCAGGTCTGGGTAATATCCAGTTCGTTAAGGACGGCGACCGTCTGTCTGGCCGTGCATCTGCCGAGTCTGACTTCGATGCACTGGATGATGACGAGGATGTTCTGGGCGGCGATGCCGGTGAAGAACTGCCGGATTATTTGAAGTAAGCCCCGGTCTTTCAAGGACACAAGTAAATGAGCACGCCGGGAGATGCTGAGGTGTCTCCCGGCTTTTTCTTAGATATGGGGTGAGATTTTTGAAAGAAATATTGGTCGATATTGAGACTTACAGCGAGGTGGACATCGGAAAATGTGGTCTGTACCGCTATGCCACAGATTCCAGCTTCGAGATTCTGCTGATTGCCTGGGCAACCGATGAGGGCGATGGATTTGGCGAAACAAGGTGCGCTGACCTTGCATCGGGAGAAGTCATACCGGATGAACTGCTGGAGGCATTTCAGTCCGGAAGTGTGCGGCTGATCGCACACAATGCTGCCTTTGAACGTGTCTGTTTCTCTGTGCATCTGAACAGGCACTATCCCGGACAGTATCTGAAACCGGGAGATTTTCTTTCGCCGGATAGCTGGATCTGCACGATGGTCATGGCGGCATCGCTGACTTTGCCGCTGGCATTGAAAGATGTCGGTACGGTACTGAAGACCAGCCAGCAGAAAGACAAAGAAGGTGAGAGGCTCATCAAGCTGTTTTCTGTGCCGTGCAAGCCGACCAAGTCAAATGGGATGCGTACCCGGAATCTCCCGGAGCATTACCCGGCGGACTGGGCGAAGTTCAAGTATTACTGCATTCAGGATGTCAATACCGAGGTAGACATCTACAAAAGACTGAAGAAGTTCCCGATGACAGAACTGGAATGGCAGCATTACCGCACGAATGAGCGCATCAATGACCGCGGCGTGCGGATCGACACGGAACTGGTACAGGAAGCAATCACCTGTGACCTGATGCTCTCCGATGCCATGAGCAAGAAAGCCTACCAGCTGACTGGTCTTGAGAATCCAAATTCCGTATCTCAGCTGAAGACATGGCTGGAGGAGCGCGGCATCCCGATGGACACACTCGGCAAAAAGGATGTGGCGCAGATGATCACAGAGCTGGATAAGAACGGGGTTGATGCGGAAGCCCTGGATATGCTGAAGCTCCGACTCCAGATGGCGAAAAGCTCTGTGAAAAAATACCAGGCAGCGGAACGCTGTGTGTGTCCTGACGGCAGAGCAAGAGGACTTTTCCAGTTCTATGGGGCCAGTCGTACCGGTCGATATTCCGGCCGGAATATCCAGCTGCAAAACCTCCCACAGAACCACATCTCCACGCTGGATGAAGCGAGAACACTCGTGAAGATGGGGTGTTTCGATATGGTCGAGAGTATCTACGGCAATACACCAGATGTCCTGTCCCAGCTGATCCGCACCATGCTGATCCCGAAAGATGGCTGCGAGTTCATCGTGGCAGACTTTTCTGCTATTGAAGCCCGTGTGCTTGCGTGGGAGGCGGAGGAACAGTGGGTGCTGGATGCGTTCCAGAACGGCGAGGATCTCTACTGTGCCACTGCTTCCCAGATGTTTCATGTGCCGGTCGTCAAGCATGGCATCAACGGCGATCTGCGTCAGAAAGGAAAGATTGCAACTCTGGCTTGTGGCTATGGCGGCTCCTCCGGCGCACTCATCAGTATGGGCGCGTTGCAGATGGGACTGCACGAGGAAGAACTGCCGGAGATCATTGATTCCTGGCGGGCAGCCAATCCGAAGATCGTGCAGTACTGGTGGGATACCGAAAAAGCTGCAATGACTGCCTATAAGACCGGGGAACGGCAGGAGGTCGGAAAGATCGCCTTTGAGTTCTATTCCGGCACCCTCTGGATGGTGCTTCCGTCCGGCAGGAGGCTCGCCTATCTGAAGCCGAGACAGCAGCCGAACCGCTTCGGTCGTATGAGCCTGACCTATGAAGGCGTGGGGCAGAACCACAAGTGGAGCAGACAGGAAACCTACTCCGGCCGGCTGGTCGAGAATGCGACACAGGCGATTGCCCGTGACATTCTGGCGGAGGCAATGGACCGCATCTCAGCAGAAGACCTGAACATTGTGGCGCATGTCCACGATGAGGTCATCATCGAGGCACCAAAGGATCAGTACACAGTGGATGAGGTCTGTAAACTGATGTCCGTCAACCCGGCATGGTGTAAGGGCTTGCCGTTGGCTGCAGCCGGTTACAAGGGAAACTACTATTTCAAGGACTAAGGGGGAGCAATATGCCGCATGTACTGAAAATGAAGGACGGAAAACTCCTGACACCTTTTAGTATCCGAGATCTGCTGGATGCAGTCGAGGACTATGCCGGCGAGGAACTCTGCCGGGAGATCGAGGAGTACATCGATGCCAACGTAGAGGATATCGATGACTACGAAAAGGAATATGATCGCATGGAGCAGGACAATGAACGCCTTGCTGACCATCAGCGGTCAGTACTTTGTAACATCCGGGATGAGGTGGATGCTCTGGACACACTTCTGCAGGATACCAGGCTGAACCGCAGGCGTATGCAGGGAGCAGTACGGATCATCCAGCAGATGATCAATCGGGAACTGTAAACACGGTGCCCTTGCCATAAGGACACGGACGCATAAACAGGCGTATAAATATGCGCCGCATAGATAGGGAGGAAAATTGCTATGAAAACAGGCAGAAATTTGCAGGAAGTCCTGGTTGAACTGAACCGCCAGAACAAGGCAAAGCAGGATTTCATCAGCCCGGCGCAGGGAATGCGTCTCCGGGAGGATGGGCAGACTTTTGAGATCAACCATCTTACCACCAACCAGCAGGAGGTGTTTGGTACGACCTCGCTGTTCCATCGTCAGGTGGCATCGGCACTGGGTATCCCGGCGAAATATTATGATCTCATGCAGGTACAGAAGCCGGAGCTTCTGGCCGAGAACGTGAACAGCTGGTTTGCGGACAAGCCTAGTTCCTATATGGTTCGCTCGATGGACTATGGCAGCGGACAGGTGGCCCGTGCGCTACTGTCCGAGCGTTATCGACGTATCGACAACATGGAGATTGCCACAGCTGTCCTGCCGCTGTTTGCAGGCAACGACCAGTACGAGGTCATGTCCTGCGAGGTGACGGAGAATCGTCTGTACCTCAAGGTGGTCAATCACCGTCTGGAGATGGAAGTCCGCAGGGGCGATATCGTCCAGGCTGGCGTGATGATCTCCAACTCCGAGGTCGGTCTGGGAGCTGTGTCGATTCAGCCGCTGGTATACCGTCTGGTCTGCACCAACGGTATGGTGGTCAATGACATGGGCGAACGCCGTCATCATGTGGGCCGTCAGGCAAAGGCGGTGGAGGACAGCTTCACGCTGTATTCGGACGAGACGATGGAAGCGGAGGACAAGGCATTTCTTTTGAAGCTGCGTGATACCACGATGGCTGCCATTGATGAGGCTCGTTTTTCCCAGGTGGTCGGCCGCCTGCAGGAATCTATGGCAGTGCCGATCACCGGTAAGGTACAGGATGTGGTGCAGCTGACCGCCCAGAGCTATGGCATCAATGCCGAGGAGCAGGAAGGTATCCTCAAGTACCTCATTGAAGGCGGCGACCTGTCTCTGTACGGCCTGTCCAACGCAGTCACCCGCACATCGCAGGATGTCGTTTCCTACGACCGTGCCACTACACTGGAGGGCATCGGCTGGCAGGTCGCCACGATGGAGCCGCAGCAGTGGAAGCAGATCAATCAGTAATGGGGAGGGAATCATCATGCAGAAAGAAACACAGGTTATCCGTTGGGTCGATCATAAAGAAGAAAAGGTGCCGGAATGCCGCAATAACCGAAGTCATTCTGATCCGACTGCAAATGAGGCTATCGGGAATGTGATGAGAGAAGAACGGCGAAAAGAGAAAGAGAAGATGTTGAAAGAACTGCTTCCACCAAAGCAGCTAGAATTTGACCGTCTCTTTAAAGCCGGAAACCGTCCGGAACTGAAAGATATTCTCAGCTGGTTTGGTAATGATACGGTCCTTCATATCGGGTCGAAATCGGCTTTCTATTTTATCGGCACGGCTAAGGAACTCAAGAAGGATATGGCTTTTGTCGAGAGCAATATGCAGCCGAAGAAGAACGCAGACGAACCTCCTAAGCGAAAAGCTGTTCCTGTACTTAAGCGTAAAGTTATTGAGGTATACTCCAAGCTTGACCCTTCTGAGGGTGTGATTATCAAAACGGAAGGTTCTGAGAGCGGTAACTTCTGGTTTGGAGCGGAGTATTACGCGGCAAAGAAAAAATACCTCCGGGATTGTAGAAAGAGAAAGGCATCCGTATGAGAGAAAGTGAAGTAGAAAAACAGTTCGTGGCTGCGGTAAAGGCTGCTGGAGGACAGGCACTTAAATTTACCAGTCAGACCATGAATGGCGTGCCAGATCGTCTGGTTCTACTGATTGGCGGCAAGTGTGCATTCGTGGAGCTGAAAGCGCCCGGCAAACAGATGCGTATCCTCCAGCGAAAGCGCAGACAGCAGCTCGAAACCCTGGGCTTCCCGGTGTTCTGCGTTGACCGCTTGGAGCAGATACAGCCTGCTGTGGATGCACTCCTGCGCTGGACACCCGGTGAGCCTATCCCACAGGGAATCGGGGCGAAGATCCCTGAGATGCCGGAAGTGAATCTTCCGGAGAGAGGAGGCGGTGTATGAGATTTGTCCCACATGAGTACCAAAGATACTGCACAGAGTATATCAAGACGCACCCGATTGCGGCTCTTTTTCTGGATATGGGTTTAGGCAAAACTGTAATCACTCTTTCCGCCATCAAAGACCTCATGCTTGAGACCTTTGAGGTCAGCAAGGTCCTCATCGTTGCACCGCTGCGTGTCGCCCGTGACACATGGCCGGCAGAGATCGAAAAGTGGGATCACTTAAAAGGGCTGGACATTTCCGTCATCGTTGGAGATGTCAAGACCCGGATCGCAGCAGTCCACCACCCGGCGATGATCTATATCGTCAACCGGGAGAATATCCGGTGGCTGGTGGAGTATTACGAGAAAAATGGAATGCGATGGGATTTTAGCATGGTTGTGATCGATGAGCTGTCCTCGTTCAAGAACTACCAGTCACAGCGTTTCAAGTTTCTGCGAAAAGTGAGACCGTTCGTGAAGCGGTGGGTCGGACTGACCGGCACACCGTCCTCTAATGGTCTCATGGATCTGTGGGCAGAAATCGGAATACTGGATGGCGGGGAACGGCTCGGTAAGTTTATCGGCCGGTACCGGGAAGCCTATTTTAAGGCAGGGTCGATGAATCCGGCAACAGGCATCGTATTCCAGTATATTCCCAGACAGGGAGCAGAGGAGATGATCTATCAGCGGATCTCGGACATCACGATTTCCATGAAGGCTCTGGATTATCTCAATATGCCGGATTGTGTACCGACCCGGCACGAAGTTGAAATGAACACAGAGGAACGTAAAATTTACGACATGCTCCGGCAGGATCTTCTGATTCCGCTGAAAGATGGAGACATAGATGCCGCCAATGCTGGAGCATTGACAGGAAAGCTATTGCAGATGAGCAACGGCGCTGTCTATGATGAGAACGGTAAGGCGAGAATCATCCATGACCACAAGCTGGAAGCACTCGAAGACCTGATAGAAGCGGCGAACGGACAGCCTGTTCTGGTGGCCTACTGGTTCAAGCATGACCGGGAGCGTATCATCAACCATCTGTCGAAGTTGAAAATCAAAGTCCGGGACATCAAGAGCAGTACCGATATCAAAGATTGGAACATTGGGAACATCCCAGTCGCACTGATCCATCCTGCATCGGCCGGACATGGCCTGAACATCCAGCAGGGCGGACACATCCTGATCTGGTTCGGGCTGACCTGGTCTTTGGAACTGTACCAGCAGACCAATGCCCGTCTTTGGCGGCAGGGACAGACCCATGTGGTGACCATTCACCACATCATCACGAAGAATACAGTGGACGAGGATGTCATGGCGGCATTGGAGCAGAAGGACATGACACAGGAAAAGCTGGTCTCAGCGGTCAAAGCGCAGCTGAGAGTTTGACTTCCACGCGGTGTGGGGCAGTAATGTCCTGCACCGTTTCTTTTTTTTTTTAGAAATTCTCCATTTATTTTTGGGAAGGGGTTCGATTTCTCCACTTTTTCATCGCCTGTGATTTAGAAGCAGACGAAAGGAGAAAGTGGAAGATGAATACACAGGATATCCGAAAAGAACAGGAACAGGTGCTCGCTCACGCTGCCGAAAGACCGTCTGAGCTGTTCGGGTTGCTGGATTACATATTTGATCATGCGAATGGAGCCGTTGACGAAGCTGAAGCCAGGATTCTGGACGAAATAAAACGCTGGGTTCGAGATATGGGAAAGGCGATTGCAGGGAAAAAAGTGCAACTTAAGAAGCTGAAAGAGCAGCTGCTGTCTGCACCGACACTGACACCTGTAGAAGCCTACTACGCCATGAATTCTGGGTGCTCTGGGGAAGGAGAACGAGTCCAGAGCAGTCATATCTCAGACCCGACTGCAAAAGCAGCAATCGGCGCACTGGATTACATTATCCGAACCTGGCGGGATGATTATAAGAAATCATTGAAAAAATATGGGACACTGGCAGGTGATATTTATCTTCTGGAAATGGCTGCAGATTATGTGGGCGGAGAACAGGGGACGGTTGTTCGGCAGATCTATGTGGATGGAGTGTTCTGGAAAGATGCAGTGGGGTTAGAGGGAAAGTCGCTGTCGTGGCAAGTCATCCGAAAGATGGAACGACAGGCGCAGGAAGAAATGGCTGAATTTATTTTGAAGTACTGGAAAACACAGCGGGAAGAAAATGAGGAGGACATGCAGGATGGCACGGAGAAAGTTGTTTGATAGACCGGTAGATAAGGAAATGGTAGAACGAGCAAAACAGGTCTGTAAGGAATACACAGTGGCGAAGCGTGAACTGCCGGTACTGGAGCAGGATCTTACGCGGTTGGCAACTAAGCGGACTGAAGAAAAGAACAAAGTGATGCGGCAGCTGTATTTGGAAAAAGAGCAGGAACTTCAGAAAGCAATCATGCGGGACAGGGAAACGATACAGCTCTTCGCAGCTGGAGAAGAGTTCCTTGAGGGAAAGCCCAGAGAAGTTATTTTACAGAGATTTCTCGTTGGCAAAGGCTGGGAAAAAATAGAAACCTGCGAGGGCAGTGCAGTGAAAATGTCAAATGGCTGTGTGGATCATTATCTCAAAGTCGGATATCAGATGATGGGGTATGGAATCCAGCGGTATCTCGCAATCCAGGACAAAATGATGGGGGAGTGAACTTCAGGAGTTCACTCTCCTTTTTTTTGAGCTTGGATAAAGCGTTTCAATTTTTTGTCCCATAAATGGAGAAAAGCTGTTTAATTGGAGAAAACGGCTTATATTGGAGAAAAAACGCATTGCATCGTATGTAGACCCGTGCTATAATATAAACTGTCAAAAGCTAAAGAGAAGCAAACAAACAGCCGATAGGTCAAAATCCTGTCGGCTTTTTTCATGCCCTCTTTGGCTTTTTTTATTATGCGTCAAGGAGGTGGAACCCGTATGGGGCGCAAGAAGAAAAATGCAAGACATAGCGTGCATGGTCGCAAGATTCATGTCAATAAGTACATCAATCAATGCGGAAAAACCAAGAAGTGCCGCAAGTCAGCAGTATCCTGGCAGCCGGCATCGAAAGAAACACCGTTTAATGATATGCCGACCTACCAGTGGCCGACTGTGAGAACCCCAAAACAGTATGAAGTCTGGTTCGCAGAGCTGGGCGATCACTCTGGCACTTCGGTGCAGAGCGGTACACGTCCGGTTCTGGTCATCAGCAATGACGTGGCGAATCGTAATTCCCCGGTCATTACAGTGATTCCGCTGAGTTCCAAGTTGAAGAAGCTGGAACTTCCGGTACACATCGTACTTACAGAAAAAGAGTGTGAGATGCTCAGGGATGAGCATTTGGAGGATTCCATCCTGCTGGTGGAGCAGATCACAACCATCGACAAGTTGGTTCTGTTTAATCGGTTTTGCTGTGTGGTCTCCGTTCAGAAGAAGTACGAGATCGAAGCCGCTGTTACAAAGCAGTTTGCGATGCGGGCTTCAACACATGGCGCGAATTCTACGAGAAAGGAGGTCTGACCGCTATGGTGGATATCAAAAACATCCCGGCGGAGCTGAAGACCTCCTGCCGGTTTTGTGTCTGGAAATTTGAAAAGCGGAACGGTCAGAAGACTAAGATGCCGTATAACCCGGCGAACGGTGATAGAGCCAGGATCAATGACCTTCGCACCTTTGCGGATTTCAAGACCACGCTTGTTACCTACGCGATGGGCGGCTATGACGGCATCGGCATTGCGGTTGGCAGTGGTATCGGAGCTTTCGATATCGATCACTGTATCCGCGAGGACGGGACGCTGAATGACACAGCGGATACCGTACTTTCAATCTTTCCTACAGCGTATGTAGAGAAGTCGCCGTCCGGCAAAGGACTGCGTGGATTCTTCCATGTGCCAGAGGACTATGTTTACGACAAGACAGTCTACTACATCAACAATCGCAGCAAGGGTCTGGAAGTGTATATGCCCAGTGCGACAAACCGCTTCGTCACCGTAACGGGAGATGTTTACCGCACAGGTGAGATCCCGAACGATGAAACGGCGATGACCACTCTGCTGGATACGCTGATGAAGCGAAACAAGCAGGTGCAGCAGACACATTTCCAGCACCATTCGTATCTGGATGATGAGGCTGTCATCGCACACGCCAACGAGGCCAGCAACTCCGAAAAGTTCAAAAAGCTCTTTGCCGGTGAGTGGGAAGACCTCTACGGCAGCCAGTCGGATGCAGATATGGCGTTCCTGTCTATTCTGGCATTCTGGTGCGGCTGTGATGAGGAGCAGATGGACCGTATCTTCCGCACATCTGGTCTGATGCGCCCGAAGTGGGATCGCAAACAGGCTGGTTCAACCTACGGTGCCATCTCTATCCGCAACACAGTCAATACCTGCGCTTCCGTTTACATTCCTGTCAACGCGCAGGACATTGTGGATGAGGAGTTTGCAAATCTTGACTCTGATGATAAAGAGGCGGAGCGGCCACCGGACATCAGCAAGCTCACGCTGTCGCTGGAAGAAATGGCTCCGCACACGAATCCGCGCTACGGCAGGGATGAGATCGGTTTGGGCAACATGTTCGCCGATTTTTTCAAGCCTATCGCACGGTACAACAGTGAACGCGGCATCTGGTTTGTCTATGATGGAGTTGTCTGGCAGCCGGATATGGAGAACCTTAAGGTGGCAGAGCTTGCGAAATATCTGGCAGATAAGCTGTATCTGTTTGCATTGAAGATTGCAGAAGAGGATGTCAGAAAGCGGTTCATCGACCGCGTCCGGAAACTCCAGCAACGCAAGCACCGTGACACGATGCTGAAAGACGCGAAGTCCGTATTCCCACTGTCCATGAAGCAGTACGATCAGGATATCTATCTGTTCAACTGCAAAAATGGAACACTGGATCTGCGGACGATGGAATTCCGGGAACACCGCCCGGAGGATTTTCTCACAAAAGTGTCCCCTGTGATATATGCCCCGGATGCTGACTGCCCTCGCTGGCGGACGTTCATCACGGAGATCATGCAGGGGGATAAGGCCAGAGCAGACTATCTTCAGAAGGCTATCGGATACTCGTTGACTGGTGACACCCGCATGGAGTGCTTGTTTATTCTGTACGGTCCGACATCCAGAAACGGTAAGGGTACCACAATGGAGAGTATTCTGCGTATTATGGGTGAGTACGGTAAAAATGCAGATCCGACCATGCTGCAGGCGAAGTTTAACAGCCAGAGCGGAGGACCGTCTGAGGAAATCGCCCGGCTTGCAGGCTCTCGTTTTGTAAACATCTCCGAGCCGGAGAAGAAGATCACTCTGGATGCAGCTCTTACCAAACGACTGACCGGTAACGATACGATCACAGCCCGGTATCTGCATGAGAACAGTTTTGAGTTCCGACCGAACTTCAAAATTTTCATCAACACGAACCATCGTCCGAATATCACAGACCTTACGCTGTTTGAGTCTGGCCGAATCAAAATCATTCCGTTTGACCGGCATTTTGAAGAAAATGAACAGGATAAGGATCTAAAGTCCACTTTTGCTAAACCGGAAAATATGTCCGGCATTCTGAACTGGATGCTCGAAGGCTATAAGCTGTTCCGCAGTCAGGGACTTGCCATGCCGGATTCTGTCGTTCAGGCAACAACGGACTATCAGATATTCTCAGATAAGATGGGTCAGTTTTTTGATGAATGCATTGAAGAAAAGGAAGGGTGTGAGCTTCGGCGCGGTGCAGTTTACACACGTTACAAAGAGTGGTGTGGAGAGAATGGCTACCGGGCAGAGGCAGCCAAGAATCTAAACCAGGAGATTGAAAAGCGGTACAAGACTGCAAGAAAGCGTCCGAATGACGGTGCCTCCAGCAGTACGACTCCGATGGTCCTGGATGTGGCGTTCACGGCAAGTGAAGAGTCAAAAGAGGACTTTGCACCATTGACATCATGAGCTTGAAATTCAAGGTACGGACGGATTTGTTGCGGCTGTTGCTGGAAGAACACAGTGAAATCTATTGTTTTTGATTTTCATAAGTTCCCATCAAAATACCAGCAACACACGACTTCGGAGTCACGTTACCAGCAACAGCAGCAACGCCCCAGCAACAGAAAAACGTAGGAAAATCAAGGGCTTTCGGTGCTGTTGCGAGTGTTGCGAGTGAAAACCCTATTTTATTTATATTATTTTCTTTTATATACTATTTACTTTTTACTAGCAACAATAGCAACAAAAGAAAAAATATAGATCTTAACACCCCTGAAAAGTGCGTAAAATCAATATTTTTGGGGACTGGACACCTCGCTTTGTGAGGAAAGCGCCAGCAACACACCAGCAACAGATTCAGAGGACACATTGGAACTACACAATGGAACATCGCAGGCCGCTTTTGTGGGAGCCTATTTGTGGGCAAGGGCAAAGGCGGCCTGCTTTGTGATACATGAAAGAGAGGACAGAACATGAGTAAGATTATCACCTGTGAACAGGTCAGCAATGGCCATCCCGATAAGATCTGTGACCAGATCGCAGATGCCATCGTGACCGACATCCTTCAGCATGACAGGAACGCCCGTGTGGCAATCGAGTGTCTGCTGAAAAAGAGCCAGCTTTTTATTGCCGGTGAGGTCACCACCGACTACCGGCCAAACTACAACCAGATCGTCCACAATGTGTTCAACCGCGTCGGTGCCGAAAAGCTGGGGTGGAACCTGACCGAGCTTCTTCGCGTCGGCATTCTGGTGGACAAGCAGTCCCCGGATATTGCGCTCGGTGTGGACAAGGGCGGTGCAGGTGACCAGGGTATCATGTATGGCTATGCCACCAATGAAACGGCAGAGCAGATGCCGATTCCGTACATGGTCGCCACCAAGTTCCTGCAGCTGTTGAAGAATCATCCCTCCAAGATGTTCCGTGCAGATGCCAAGGCACAGGTCAGCTACGACTACGACACCGGACGCATCACTACCTTCCTCTGCTCCGTGCAGCACAGCCCGGATGTGGAGGTCAGCGACTTCCGGCATATCATCGAATCCATGATGGTACTGGCCGCCTGCGAATACGGTCTGGACGGTGACTTCACGAAGCTCGTCAATCCGACCGGTCGTTTCGTGCTGGGCGGCAGCTACGCCGATTGTGGTGTGACTGGCCGGAAGCTGGCGTGCGATACCTACGGCGGCATCGGTCGCATGGGTGGTGGCGCACTGTCCGGCAAAGACCCCACCAAGGTGGATCGCTCCGCTGCATACATGGCACGGAAGATCGCCAAGGATATCGTGCAGGCAGGCTACGCTGACAAGTGCGAAGTCCAGCTGGCCTACGCCATCGGCGTGGTACAGCCAGTCGGTGTGTCGGTGGAGTGCTTCGGTACAGAGCACCAGTCCCTTGACTTCATCGAAGCCTACGTCCATGACAGCTACGACCTGACCCCGCAGGGTATCATCAAGCGGCTGGGACTGCTGGATGTAGATTACAACAAGGTCAGTGCTTACGGTCACTTCGGCAAGGCTGGTCTTCCGTGGGAGGACTGACCCATGCCGTACAGACCAAAGACACCGTGCCGTCATCCCGGCTGCCCGGAGCTGGTGGAAGTCGGCCGGCTCTACTGTGAGAAGCACCTGCCTCTCCACCCGGAAGTCACCCGTCCGGCAGCGAAGCGTGGATACAACAGACGGTGGCAGAAAGCCAGAAAGTCGTATCTGGAAGCACATCCGCTCTGTGTGCAGTGTGCCAAGCAAGGCAAGTACGTCCGGGCAACGGTGGTGGATCACATCATTCCGCACCGTGGTGACC
>OHAC01001038.1_pt1 | contig 26969 bp, 25 predicted proteins | sample 1577051 | NCBI WGS metagenome assembly OHAC01 (sample SAMEA3541499, study PRJEB24748) | human gut metagenome | biome: human gut; feature: human-associated habitat; material: faeces | place: China | collected 2012 | reverse complement strand
ACCGAACATTTAAAGAAAGATACAAAATATCGCCGAGTGACTATCGGAGTAAATGCGTGAAAGATATGTTGTTATAAACGGTTCTATTAATGGAAAATGAGCAGAAAACGCAGACCATCGAGACGCTGTGGCAAACCCTTAAGGAATGGGACATTGCATGAAGAATTTGAGAAACTGTTTCCAGAATTAAAATGAGTTTGTCAAGTAAAGTGTGTAAATTATATTACGAAAAACGCCATATGGAATCATGCTCATTTTGTAAAGGTTACAGACGAAAACAGCGCCACTTTATTTAAACAAAAAGGAAGCCAAAACGACGGCTTCCTTTTTGTTTGATAGAAAATTTTATGTCATAAAAAATAAAGTACATTTTTTATTGTCCGGATATGGTGATAGAGTGGTTTTATGGGCGAAAATAAAGTACAGTTTTCATGATATTTGGTAGCTGCAGTTTATGATTGTTCATAAAAACGGTCTGTTATTTTTATCCTCATTGTTCTTTTCCATATTTCTAGTGTAAAACTTTATGATTGATGGAAAGGAGAATATATACTATGAAAAAGAAACTTTGTAATCGATGGGCATGCGGAGGATGGAATTTACTTTTGAAAGTTTTACAAGTTTTCAAACTTCCGACAACTTCTAATAGAATAAAGATACTTTTTAATACTTTGAAGTTTTGATAAATACTTTTAGGCGGAATTGTATTGACTATTATGCTTTTACATGAGATAATATCAATGGAGGTGGTAAAATGTTCAAAGTAAATCCTTATAGACCAGGAGCAGGATTGATGCCGACCTACCTAGCAGGTAGAGACTCAGATATTAAAGAAATGGAACATCTATTTGATGCCTTATGTTTAAAAATACCAACACAATCTGTGATTTTTAGTGGTTTAAGAGGCGTAGGAAAAACGGTCTTGATTAACAAACTACAAGAAGTTGCAGAAGATAGACAGATTTTTTGCAAGCATATTGAAGTGGAAGAACGAAATGATTTTATTTCTCAAATTGCTAGCTGTTCACAGGCATTTTTGAGAAGAATTAGTGTAAAAGAGAAAGTTAAATCGTTGGTTCAAACTTCACTTGACGCAATTAAAGCATTAGTGGTATCTTTTGACCCAAATAACAATTCATTTTCACTTTCGGTTCAAGATAAGGAATTATACACATCAACCAATTTGGCACAGAGTTTAACTGATGTATTTACGACTTTAGGAGAAATTGCCTCAAACACAGATTCTCCAATTTGTTTCTTCATTGATGAAATCCAGTACATGAAGAGAGAAGAACTGAGTGCTCTAATTGCTGCATTGCACAGAGTAAACCAGCTAGGATATCCAATTATGTTAGTCGGCGCTGGACTTCCCAAAATTTATGCGATGTTATCGGAAGCTAAATCTTATTCAGAAAGATTATTTATCTATAAAGAAATTGGATCTTTGGAAGATAAGCAATGTGCAGAGGCAATTAGAAAGCCAGCGGAAAAATTGCATGTAACATATGATGATGACGCAGTGAAAAAAATCATAGACATCACTAAAGGGTATCCGTTTTTTGTACAACAGTTGTGCCAAATTGTATTTCAAAGTGTCAACGGAGATATAGTGCATTTGAGTGATGTGAAAAATAGCATATCTGAATTTTTCAAAATTTTAGATACTGGCTTTTTCAAGGTGAGATATGAAAGATGTACAGAGTCTGACAAAAAATTCATCTTTGCAATGGTTGCTTGTGAAAAATTACCTTGTACTATTTCTAATGTGGCTGCAATTATGAAGCGAGAGGTAAAAGCAATATCAACTTCGCGAGCACAGCTAATTAATAAAGGAATCATTTATGCTGTCAAATATAAAGAACTTGATTTCACGGTTCCGAAATTCACTGGGTTTATAAAGAGATTACCGGAATATCAAGAATTGAATCAAAAACGATAAACAAATAAAATGGTGTTGTGTAAGGCAGCACCATTCTTAGTATGGAATTCGGATTTCAAAAGGAGGATCATATGATGACAGAGAACGCTGACTTGAAATTTTAAATTCCAGTGCAAGGGTAAATTCCACCGGACATTAAAATACTCAGAAAAATATAAACACATTGAGGCGCAAATTTGCTGCCTCTTTTTTTGTTGCAAGTTTGTATCACGTTTGTTGCATCATAGTGCCATCATATATGTAAAATTCATTTAGGATGATATAAATAAAGTGATGTGAAAAATTGCATTACTATATCAATAAAAAATTCATTACCGGAGGGAAAAATGCATTGGGTTCGAAATTATGCTGGCGTTTTAAAATCTGCTACAGATATAAGAGGAAATCTGTACACTGACTGGCGTGGAAAATATATTGGGCATCCTGGTCTAATTGGACTTTTTCAATCAGATAGGGTCCAAGACAAATATCTTATATATTTCTTTCCGCAGGAGCCGGCTGGTACTTATTTACACACATGCTTTTATGTCTTGCAAAAATGCTCGTATTGTTGTTATTCCGAGCACTATAGAACAAATTGAAGATCATGCATATGATCATTCATTGATACAGGTAATAATCTTTGAAGGACAATATACAATGTGGAAAGCTATGACTCACGATAATCAAGATTTATATGTTTATTGTTCAAAAGATTCCAATGTAGTGCGTTCAATTTCCCCTTTTGAACAAAATTCATTTCTACATATTAAAAAAAATGAAACATTAAAAGAATTGCTTAGAACTAAAGACATTGACCAGATTAAAAACTATTGTTATGCGAACATGGATCAGAGAACGGATGAGGCTATGATATCAACGCCGTATAATTGGGATTTTTTTTCACGTTAATGAAAAGAGATTGCGGGAAAAGTTAACTTTCCCGCAATTTCACCGCATTCCGCGCGCTTCTACGCCGTTCATCCTCCAGGGCCGCATAATGCTTTTTCGTGGTATTGACATCAGAATGCCCCAAGACATCAGCTACCAGATAGATATCACCGGTTTCCCGGTACAAATTGGTGCCGTAGGTGCTGCGTAGTTTGTGCGGTGTAATTTTCTTAAGAGGTGTGACAATCTTAGCGTATTTTTTTACCAGATTTTCTACGCTGCGCACATTCATGCGCTTTCTCTGGAGCGAGAGGAAGAGTGCGTTTTCGCTGCCTTCTTCCGCAACAATTCCAAAGCGCTCATCCAGATAGTCCTGGAGGGCATTTTCCACCTCGGCTCCAAAATATACGGTGACTTCTTTACCGCCTTTTCGGTGAATGTGAATGCCTCCGTTTTTAAAGTCCACATCATTGATATCCAGACCAACACATTCCGAAACACGAATACCGGTTCCGAGCAGCAGGGTCAGCATGGCAAGGTCGCGAAGACGGGTGCGGTTGTGGAAGGCTTTCTGCTTCTCAGTTAATCCGTCTCCCTGCTCTACGGCATCCAGCAGCAGGGCTACCTCGTCTACATCCAGACGGATGATTTCTTTTTCGTGGAGCTTTGGGAGCTGGACGAGGGCAGCAGGATTGGTCTTGAGTTTTTCCGTGCGGAAAAAGTAATTATAAAAGCTTTTTAAAGAAGAAATTTTCCGCATGATGCCGCGCTCTTTGTTGGTGATTTCCTGATTGTGATCATTAAAACGGTATTTCAGGTATTCCATATATTCTTCCAGATCTGTTACCGTAATCTGATCCAGATGGTCCAATGTGAAATCCATCAGTTCCATTTTGGAAAACACCGGATTTTCTTTTTTCAGAAAATCAAAAAAGACGGAGAGATCGTATGCGTACGCAATCCGCGTTCTTGTAGATGTACGCGGTTCGATTCCACGGAAAAATTCTGTGCAGAATGGCGGGAGTTCTTTCATCATTTCCCGTAGTTTTTTTATGTTCTCAATGTCTTTTTGTTCGTAATAGGGAATATTAGCCATTTTTCGGAGTCCTTTCTTATGCCAGTCTAACATGTTATATCAAATAGAATGCTTCGGCCATCCGTCAATATTTCCGGTAATGACTGCATGGAAAAGCCGGTCGCGAACTCCCGGACTGTCCGTATTCAGACCTCGAATCAGGTTTTTCACGTATTCCCGGTGTGTATGACCGTCCATTGGGCATGGATTTTTGCAGACAGGAAGCTGGTATTTATTCCGAAATCCCTTTACATCGGCCTCTGATACCAGCATCAACGGCCGAATCACGGTCAGGTCGGTACGGTCCAGATGCGTGACCGGTGGGAAAGCGTAGAAACGTCCCTCATACAGCAGGGACATCATGGCAGTTTCGATGATATCATCCTTATGGTGCGCATAGGCGATTTTGTTGCAGCCGAGCTCCATTGCCTTCTGGTTCAGGGCACCTTTCCGCATTTTGGCGCACAGAGCACACGGATTGGACTCTTTACGCGCCTCAAAAAGGATTTTACTGATCTCAGTGGGAATTACCTCATATGGGACGTTAAAACCCGCGCAAAGGGCCTTTACGGGTTCCAAATCCATGGTATCAAGACCCATATCAACGGTAATAGCAGAAAGACGAAACGATTTTGGATAAAACCTCTGAAGATTAGCAAGGCCATATAAAAGCGTCAGGCTGTCTTTACCGCCGGAAATACCAATGGCAATATGATCTCCATCCTCAATCATGTTATACTGATCAATTGCCTGACGCAGCAGGCTTAAAAGTCTCTGAAGTTTCATGGAAGTGAGAGTTCCTTTCTAAATATTTTAAAATTAGTTCCCATAAAAAACAGGACACCAGAAACCATATACAGGTTAGCATGTCCCGTTTCCTTTGTCAACTATTCGTTAAAGTATTCTTTCGCGAATAGTTTGAAAACACTCTCTTTTCATCAGACTATGTGTGCAATCTTTCAAATAATCCGTTTTTATATATTATTCAACCGTAAGGATATCCAAAAATCCGGTGACTTCAAAAATCTCTCTTACCGTCTCATTGATGTTGCGGATGACAAAGCGGCCTTTTCCCTTCATCATTTTAGATGTTACCAGAAGCACTCTTAATCCGGCGCTGGAAATATATTCCAGGTCGGTAAAATCCATAATGAATTCGGTAATTCCGTCTAAATGACCTGTAATTTCACTTTCTAACTGTGGCGCTGTCATGGTATCCAGGCGGCCGCTGACTTTCATGGTTAATGTGCTTCCTTCTTTTAACTGATCGATCTGCATATGAATCCTCCTCAATATGTTTTTGTAATTATTAGAATTTTTTAAAATGCTTTTCGGATTGTCAGGATGTTTTGTCCATCTTCATACCGGTAAAGCACTTCATCCATGCTTTTCTTTACGATATAAATGCCAAGACCGCCTATCTCCCGTTCTTCTGCCGGTTTTGTTATATCTGGATCTGGTTTCTCTAACGGGTTGTAGGGAATGCCGCTGTCCCGGAAGGTAATCTGGACAACCTGACCGGGCAAAAGTTCTATTGTGATATCGGCAATTCCGGTTTTATCCACATATGCGTAGCTTGCAATATTTACAAAAAGTTCTTCGACCGCCACATCCAGCTGCATCTGAACACGCATGGGACAGTCCCAGTTTTCCAGCTGACTATCAAGAAAGGTAAGTACCTGATCAAGATTTTCTCTGACTGCATCAAATGTTCGCTGTGTCATATTCTTCTCCTCTCATAACTGTGAAGGTGCCGAATTCTTATTGCGGCTGATTCCCGCGATAAAACAGGGATAACATGGTCAGGTCATCAAACTGCGGAGCGTCTCCGACAAATTCGTCGATTCCGGCTTTGACATGTATTAACAACGGATCCGGAGTTTCGTCTGCATACTCATTCAGCAGGTCGGTCATGCGGTCTGTGCCAAACAGTTCATCCTTTGCGTTGGTTGCCTCTGGCACGCCATCTGTGTATACAAAAATCTGATCGCCAGGTTCCAATTTAATCTCATATTCACTGTACTGCATATCCTCCATAACTCCGAGAACCAGTCCATGCTTGTCTTTGAGCAGTTCATAGGAACCATTGTGGCGGATTGCCGGGAATTCATGTCCGGCATTGGAACAGACAACGTTTCCGGTCGAAATCGTCAGAATTCCGATCCAGACGGTAACAAACATATTTGCCTCATTATTTTCATAGAGCTGGTTATTGACGCTGGCCAGAATTTCTGCCGGGGAACAGCCGCTCAGAGCTGTGTTTTTGATCATGGTTCTGGAAACCACCATAAACAGCGCGGCAGGGATTCCCTTACCGGATACATCCGCAATGACCATGGCAAAATGATCCGGATCAATTAGGAAGAAGTCGTAAAAATCTCCGCCGACCTCCTTGGCCGGAGTCATAGATGCGTAAATATCGAATTCATGGCGGTTTGGAAAGGCAGGAAATATACAGGGAAGCATACTGGCCTGTATGGTCTTTGCAACATCCAGTTCCGCGCTGATACGTTCCCTTTCCGCAGTGATCGTGGTCAGGTCACGAATATAGGTATTGATATCCAGCTCCATTTTTTTCATGGAATCATACAGATTCTCGATTTCATCTCCAGTATGAACTTCAGCCTTTGCAATGACGGATTCCTGCTTATCTTCTTTTCGCTCGGATACAAACGAAGCTGCTGCTTCTGCCAGACGGTTAATTGGCATGACCACCATGCGGTTCATGGTGTAAATGATCAGAGCGAGCAGAACCACCGCAGCAAACAGCATCAGAATTCCGAGAGAACCAAGGAAGGTATAACCATCCATTTTCACGTCATCCATGGAAATGTCAATACACAGAGTACCGATGATGGAACCATCGTCTGCATAGATTCCGGTACCAACCGAACAGAGCCAGCCATACTCCGGATAATTGGTAATGTTGGGTGGAAAACCATAGTTACCTTTCTGGATCTCCGCATAAGTAACCGGCTCAACCGGATCTGCGGTTCCGATTGGGCTTTCCTTTCCCTCACCGGAACCATCGATCAGATAGACGCCATATCCGGTGTCAATATCCGTATAACCGATGTAAATAGAACTGGTCTGGTTCTTTCTTCCGTATTCCAGAAGGTTCGAATGCAGTTTCTGATATTCCGGCAGGGATTCCACTTCACGGAAACGGCTGTAATAAGCATCCCAGTCTGATTCAGAGAAGGTATCAAAGGGAATTGTTCCGCCATATTCACTGCAGATTGTACGGTAAATACCCATAACCTGTTCTCGCAGAACTGTAACGTCCTGTTTGTCCACCGCCGTAACAAGGGTTTCCGACAGGTTCCGCGCCATGGTATTATAGTGCTCTGTAATGGTGCTTGTGTAAACACGATAGCTGACTGCGCAGGCAGCCACCGCCAGAACGAATGCCATAAAGATGGCCAGAACTCCAATTCGTCTGCTCAATTTGTGTTTCATGAAACTGTCCTCCTCAGATACGTACGACCAGGGTATTAAATCCCTGATACTGATGATAGAAGAAATCCTTTGCCTTTTCCCGGATGACCAGAATGCCAATGGTATCCACGTCGGAATCAGCATTGCCTACTTTTTCTGCTTTCTGGGAAAACGGATCAAAGGCCTGCCCATTATCGCGGATATGAAGTTCGAATTCATGGTTTGGAAGGGCAACCAGGGTAATCTGTAAAAATCCGGCCTGCTGCCCGGTGAAAGCCCGTTTCAAAATAATTCCGCAAAGCTCTTCCGCCGCCATATTCACCAGAAAAATCTGTCTGGCATCCGCGTCCCATTTTTCACTGAAGGCTTCTATCTCACCTAGAAGACTGGAAAAGTCCTCGTTCTTGTTTTCTATGATCCTGCTATAGATTCGTTCTGGATCAAAGGGTTTCCGCTCCACACGTTTCGCCAGAAGCAGGAAAATGCCCAGGGAAAGAAACTCGGTAAGCGGATAAAACAGCCACAGGTACGGCATTCCAAATGGAATCAGGACCAGGGCTGCCGGAATCAGCACAATGGCACTGCGAAGGGTAGAGAGCAGGTATGCCGGTTTTCCATCTTCACAGGACTGATAATAATTTTCCAGAATGATACTGCAGCCTGCTGCAGCCGTACCAATGCAGAAAATCCGGACTGCCTGGTTGCCCATTGCAATCAGCTCCGGGCTGTCTAAACCAAACAGGAGGCTGACGGCAGATGGAAATGCAGCCAGAAGCAGGGCAACCGTAATACCGCAGACAGAGCCAGATATCAGACCCTTTTTCAGTACATAGTAAATTCCTCCCCGATTATGCTCTCCATAATAAGTACTGAGCAGCGGCTGCATAGCTTTGGCGGTATATTCATACAGATAAAAGATCAGGAAGGACATATTCTGAACCATGTCAAATACCGCAACACCATTCTCTCCCGCATAATACATCAATGCATGGTTGATGATCAGGAAAAAAATAAAATGCCAGAAATGCTCAATGGAGCTGGACAATCCGACAAAGAAGCAGGAAAAGCATTCCTTCCACTGAATCTGCAGCATCTGCTTCGGCTGAAAACGCAAAAGATTCCGCTTTCCGAAAAAGCCGGGCAGATAGATGCAGATGGCAATGGCCTGTCCAAGCACTGTGGAAATGGCGGCACCCAAAACTCCCATATCGAGGATCAGCACAAACAGAATATTCATGCCAAGATCCGAAAGATTTCCAACGGTAAAACCGACTACCGCAAGATTCTGGTTATTATCATTGCGAAGATAGTAATTCAGCAGATAAGAAGAAAACAGGACTGGCATACCATACAGAATCACACGCACATATTCCCTGCAGGCCTCATACACCAGTCCGTCCCCTGGCTGTACACCAAGAAGCCGTAAAAGCGGGGACAGAAAAAGATTTCCTGCTGCTGAACAGAATATGGAGATCAGCAGAATCAACGCAAAGATCTGATTAAAAGAGGCAACGGCCTCCTGCCCGTGTCCCTGTCCGACATATTTGGAATAGCGGACCGAGCCGCCAATTCCAAAGCCGTGTACAAAAATGTTAATGACCATAAAAACCGGAAGTACCAGACTGACTGCTGCCAGTCCGACCGCTCCCATCTTCTGGCCGACTACAACCGCGTCTGCCATATCTCCAAAGGCCAGTCCGACCGCGGTCAGCATGGATGGAATCCACAATTTCCGAAACATTTTGTCTGAAAAAATATCTTTTCTTTGTGTGTTCATATTGTTATCCTTTACGTATGTTTGATATCAGCACGCCAGATTCGGTTCATCCGGCAGGGATTCATATGGTGTTTCATGGTCCGAAGACCAGAAAGGCCCAGATCCTCTTCTCCATTCATATAGCGGTACCGCGGCGGTGCCTCCCGGATTAAGGACATCTGGGTAAAGCAGGAAAGCCCGTGGATGGAAGGAAGGTGGCGTTCCACACATCCGTCCATGGTATCTCCGGTAAGCGGAAATCCCATGCTGATTCCGCTTAAAATACCATCCGCCCACACCGTGACAAGATGCAGGCCAAGCTCCGTCCTGTATGTCATGGCCGTCTGAGGAACCTGACTGTCTGTCAGCATATGATAACCAGGGCGATGTGTTATTCCTTCCAGATGGTTCAGAAAATCCCATACAGCGGATTCATCACATTCCGTATAAGGCCTGCACCAAATCTCATGCTCCCGAAACAGCCGATTCACCTGATTGCGGACGTTTGCGAATTTGGGACCAGAAAGCTGCTCCAGTTCTGTACGGTCAAAAATATATTCATCGGACTCAGGCATAGGAGAACAAAAAAAACGGCCCGGAAAGCATGATTCCAGCATGCACTTATCTTCTTCTCTCAGATAAACCATGCCAAACGACGGGTTATCCATATGCTGTTCTATAAACTCTAGTGTATCACGTTTTTGCCCACAGGGAAAGAACCAGACATCAGAGCCCTCCAGACCGGTCTTTACAAAAAACGCGTCATCCTCTGGCACAATCTGCAGTTTCATCTGTTCTTTCCAGAGAAACAGGCTCGCAAATGCATGCGAAGATAGTACATGACCGTATTTCTGACGAATTCTTTCTATATGAAACCGCTGTTCCAGCCGGATAGCCTCCGGCAACTCTTTGTTTATCATAAAGTATATCCTTCATTTCATGATTCTTCATTTCCATGTTCTATCCTACCGCAGATGGGATAGATCCGCAATCCCATATTCCCGAATATTCAGAAAATAGTTACGGATATATAAAAAGGAGCCGCGCTTCCAAACTGCACCTGCTCCTTTTTGCGTATGTTACATATTAATTCAGACAGCTTTCCGTCTCGTACACCTTTCCGTCTTTCATGACAAACGCGCAGTCCAGCAATGCTTTCGTGTCGTGCATGAGATCCCGTTTCCAGGCAGAAATATCGGCATATTTTCCAGGTTCTATGGTTCCAATCTTGTCAGACAACTGTAAAATGTCCGCATTGACGGATGTTGCGGCCTTTAATGCGGCAAATGGATTCATTCCGCTGTTTAACCAGGCTTCATATTCGTAACCACTCTCATAGTTCTGATGGTTCGCTACAAAATCGGTTCCATAGCCTAATTTGATCTTACTGCTGCAGATGACTTCGCGTCCCGCCTGGAGCGCATTCTTATACAGTTCCAGCTTCCGTCGGAATTCCGGCTGCTTTTTCTTCATCTCTTCCGGATCATAATGAACCGCTTCCTCGTAAGGACAGAAGGTCGGGACCAGATACAGGCCCTTATCTTCGATCAGCTGCGCCGTTTCGCGGTTCATCAGGCTTCCGTGTTCCATTCCATCAATACCGAAGGCAATCAGCTTCTGCATCAGTTCATTCGTGTATACATGGGCTGTTACGGTTTTTCCCAGTGCGTGGGCCGTGTCCATGATGGCCTTTAATTCCTCATCATTGAGCTGCTGCTGGATCGGTGTATCGTAAGGTGTGAAAAACCCTCCGGTAGCCATGATCTTCAGAAAATCAGAGCCGTATTTTACCTGTTCCCGTACTGCATTGACAAAATAATCCTTTCCGACACCCAGAGTCAGTCGCTCCTGCTGAAGCTTCTGGGATAACAGCGGATTTCTCGCAAAGTCCTGGCTGAGATCCCCGTGGCTGCCGGCAGAACACAGAAACATCGGTGCCGCCACAATGCGGCTTCCCGGGAAATATCCCTTCTCAATGGCGCGTTTTACATCCAGAACGCCATATCCGTTGCTGGTGATACCGCCAACGTGGCGTACGGTGGTAAAGCCCCGGCGCAGCGCTTTTTCCGCGCAACGCGCAATGGCCAGTGTCTTGGCCTCCTCGCTCTGGGTGTATACCTCCTCCCGCACGGTATGCCAGTCAAAATAGTCCATATGCATATGGGCATCGATCATTCCAGGTGTTACCTGGCAGTCCGTGAGATCAATCACGTTCGCGCCCTCCGGTACGGAAACATTGCTGCCGACTTCCACAATGAGATGATCTTCTACCAGAATACTCTGACTGCTCTTCCACTCCTGCGTTACACCATCATAAAGACGCCCGCATCGCAGAACCTGGTATTTTTTATTCATACTGTCTGAACTCCTTTTCCCTGCGTTTATTCTTCAAAAATTCCCGGATCTTCTGCTCCAAGAAGATTGCGTACAAAGTAATCCATCTTCCTGCGCACAAAATACGCATCGGATGGCACATTGTGATTGCATCTTGGCAGAACCACCAGCTCATAACGCTTATTGTGGGCATTCAGCTCATCACAGAGGCGGAGCGTCTGTGCCATGGTCACATTGTCATCCATGGCACCGTAGGCCAACATCAGATGCCCTTTCAGATTTCCTGCCAGGCGGGTAATATCGCCGTACTGGTAAACCTCTTCCGTATAAAGTCCGTTGTAGCGCTCCGTCCAGGAATGCTCATACACACGCTGGTCATAGTTTCCGGAGGATGCCACACCGGCGCAGTACACCCCCGGGTACTGAAGCATAGCTGATACGGTTGCGTAGCCACCGGCGGAATTGCCCCACATGCCAACGCGGTCCAGGTCAATCTGCGGATACCGCTGTTTTAATTCTTTTAAACAAAATACATGATCAGCCAGGCCTGCGCAGGCATGAATGTTGTGATAGCTGAAGCTGTGGAATTCCATACCCAGGCCCGGAACGCCCCGGCCGTCCAGAATCAGTCCGGCAAAACCGAGCTTTGCGAAAGACTGCAGACCGCCAAATATCTCCCGGTTCATGCCATTGTCCCAGGTAAACTCTCTCGGAACGTTGTAAAGCTGCGCACCGCCGTAAATATAGTCGATGAGCGGCCAGGAATCTTTTCGATCTTTCTGCTGTCGCAATTCAAAATCCAGGCCTTCGGCTGTCTCTTCTTCCTGACAGTCAGCGACAACCGGATCCGGCCGGAAGAAAATACCATATAGCGTTGTTTTTCCATCTGCGGCAGTCAGTGTGATCCGCTCTGGAATCTGATAGCCCAGCTTTAACAGATTTGAAATATCTGCTTTTTCCAGTTCGCAGATTAGCGTGCCATCCAGCTTCCGAAGAACCGTGACTGGTGGAAGATCCACGCGGGAATACGTGTCCACGAAGGATTGGCTACCCATGCTGACCTGATGCACGGCATCCTCCGGCGTCAGGCGTGTCAGGCCGCTTCCGTCAAATCCGATGCGGTAGAGCTGATAATACATGGGATCCGAACAGTCCGGAACATTGTTTGCCATAAAGTAGATCTGTTTATCCTGCTCGTCGACACGGATCAGCTTCTGAACGATCAGTTCTTTCTCAGATGCGTCAAAGAGATCTCCTTCACAGACGCTTTCGTTTTCTGTCAGGCGGTAGCGGTAAAGATGGGCAAAGCCATTTCGCTCACTCTGCCAGAAAGCGTAAGCTCTGTCACTGGTAATAAAGTTGGAAAACAGATAGCTTCCGTAGCCGTCCAGCAGCCCGAAAGCGCCGAGGTTGAAAAACTGCTCCGTTGTCTCACGGATCACGACATGGCAGCTTCCGTTTTGTGCGTCACCGAGATAAAGGCAAGCCTCCTGGTAGCCTCTCGCAATCCAGGTAAAATAGAAATGGCGGCTGTCCTCCATCCATTTGACAGTCGATTTCTCTGGGGAGGTAAATACCGGATAAAGGAAATCCGGAGCATCTGCCTTCACCAGTGTTTTGTCCGCTAAGGAACCAATATACAGGCTGTAGTGCGGAATCTCCTCATCACTATCGGTTACAAAGGGGCACGGATACTCGTAAAGCTCCGGGCGCAGATCATGAAGCCCGTCTGAGTAGGATGCGATCAGCGGAAGCTTTTTCGTAGTTCTCCGGTCTGCGCGATAGGTGATGAACCGGGTGCCATCCGGGCTCCAGAGTACCTGGGGATGCTCCTGATATCCCTGACGTTTTACGGTGATCTGACTGTAAATGTCAATGTAGCATCCATATTCCAGATCCGGTTCCCCGTCAAAGGTAAGCTGGCTCTGCTCCCCGGTTTTTTGTTCGGTCAGAATCAGGTTATGCCGATCGTAAGAAAGATGGTAAGCACCATCCGGAGACATAGTTACCGCTCTTTCCTCAGAGCAGCCGGAAGCAGAGCCGGCATTTGCCGCCTGCCCTGCTTTCTCTGCTTTCTGTATCATCTTTCTTGTTCCATCCATTCCATTCACTTCTGCCAGAACAGAGGTAACTTCGCTGCCGGAACGCTCCTGCCGTTCATACTGAAACGCGGTGCCGTCCGCATTCCAGTGGATTTTCGGATTTCCATTTAACACGGCAGTGCGAGTATGTTTCGTCAGAAGCGTTTCCGCCGCTTCATATCGCGCTCTCATATTATGATGTTTCATGCTGCTTCTCCTTCTTATAAGAATACGCTGACTCCTGGACCAAGCGGAAGGTTAAAGAGTACCCAGATGATCATCTGGACAACCCAGACAAGAAGGAATGCGATGGAATAAGGAAGCATCATGGAGATCAGGCTTCCCATGCCGAACTTCTTGTCGTACTTCTTTGCCATTCCGATTGCGATCGGGATATATGGATAAATCGGTGTGATCGCATTGGTGGTGGAATCACCGATACGGTAGATGATCTGCGCAAATGCCGGGCTGTAGCCGAGCATCATCATCATCGGAACCAGAATTGGAGCAAAAATGTACCATTTGCCAGAACCACTGGTCATGAACAGGTTTACCACGCAGCAGAGCAGGATGAAGAACAGCATTAACGGGATACCGGTAAAGCCGGCCGCCTGCAGGGCATCGGCGCTCTTTACGGCAATGATCATGCCGAGGTTGGTATAGCTGAACATATTGATGAACTGCGCGATGACAAATACCAGAACAATGTAGCCAGTCATGCCTTCCAGAGCCTGGGCCATCAGCATCGGAACGTCAGAACTGTTCTTGATGGTGCCAGCCTTCACGCCATATACAACGCCAACCAGAATGAAGTAGATCATCAGGATCGGAACCAGTCCCTTAATAAACGGTCCGTTTAAAATGGAACCGTCTTCCGCGCGCAGGATACCGCCGGACGGGATGACCAGGATTGCAAATAACAGGATGTAGAGAATGCTGAAAATACCGGCTGCGCGAAGTGCCTTTGCCTGAACCGGAGTGATCTCAGAGGTGGACTCTACGGCGTCAACGCCCTCTCCGTCTACCGGATCATAGGTACCGAGACGCGGAACGATAAATTTCTTGTTTACGAACACGCCTGCTGCAGTCAGGGTAAATACGGATACGAACATGAAGTACCAGTTGCAGGTGGCATTGACGGTCATGGACGGATCAATCATCTGGGCTGCGGATTCCGTTACACCAGATAACAGAACATCGGTACCGGCTACGATGACACAGGCGGTAAATCCGGCATTGGTTGCAGCATATCCGGCGAGCAGTCCTGCAACCGGATGCATTCCGACAGACTCAAAAGCTGCAGCAGCCAGAGCCGGAACCACGATGATGGATGCCTCAGAAGCGATACTGCCGTTGATGCCAAGGAATAATACCGTCGCAGTCAGGGCCCACAGGGGAACACCCAGGATGGCACGGCGCATTGCCGTTGTCAGAAGACCAACCTTTTCGGAAAAGCCGATGGCAATCTGCATGGCCAGTACAAGGCCAAGGGGTGAGAATCCCTGGAAGTTAGAAAGCAGATTTTCTAACAGCCAGACAAGGCCATCTTTGCTGATGAGGCTCTTCGCCAGAACCGTTTCTCCATTGGTCGGATTTACAACACTGATTCCGGTCATGCTGCATGCCAGGCTGATCAGCGCCAGGATCAGACATAACCATAAAAATAAGATGTACGGATGCGGAAGCTGATTTCCTACCCGTTCAATAAAATCCAGAACTTTTCCGTTCTTTTTCTTTTGTGCCGTTTCCTGCATAAAAGTACCTCCTGTTCATTTTCTTTTTTAGACCATGGTCTCATTATAAACAAAAAAGAAAGAAGGCGCAACAGTTCCAGTCTGCACCTTCTAAAATAAAGTCACTATAGCTAAAATGAATGAAAAATTGAAGATTTTCCTTTTGTTATTCTTTTCTAACTTCATATTGAGAAGATTCGTATTGAGACGAATATCCAATGTAGGATCGTTCCAGCTTCGGAATACTCACTGACGCAAGATCATAAGTCCCGCCTGCCAGGCACCAGGAGATCAGCTGGCTGCGCTCCTCCGCGACAATGTCAGCGGCAAGCGAATGACAGTCAAGATCAGTCCGGATCTCGCCCCTCTCCTGCCCATATTTCACGATTTCCAGAATGATCTTCACGAAAGAACGCTGCTCTCCCCAGAACCGGATGCCGGTGGTTCCGGAAAGCTGGCTGATATAGAGACTGGTAAGCAGCTCCCTTCCAATCTGCCGGCTCATAAACTCGAACATGAACTGGTTTAAGGCAAGCAGCTGCTCAAAGCTTCCCAGGGTCTTATCAATGCTCTGGTAAAACTCCTCGTATTTTTCATCAAACAGTTCATACATGGAATCCAGGAGTTCTGCCTTGGCATGAAAATAATAATAAAACCTGCCCTTTGAGCAATGAGCCTCTTTCAGGATATCCTCCATGGTGGTATTCTGATAACCTTTCTTGTAAAACAACTTCCAGGCTGCATTTAAGAGCTGTTGTCGCTGTCTCTGTTCGTTGAATTCGTCCTTGGTCCGCATGTACAGTTGTCCTTTTCTTTTTTCATTATTTTATCATGAAAGTTCTTTTATTTAAACATCTTTCCAAAGATAAAGCGAACCAGCGGGCCTGCCGCGAAGAGCTGCCAGAAGAATGCCATCGGGAAGTTCTTAATGGTGGTAGAAATCCAGATGCTTAAAAATTCCGGCTGAAGCCCATTCTTGAAGATGATGGTAGCCATCAGGCTCATGTATGGGCACATCATCCAGATAGTAAGCACAGAAATCATCAAAATGATGAACAGCGGTTTATCTTCACCCGGATTAAAAATGCGGAAGGTAATCTTTTTCGCGATCGGTCCGACTACGAAAAAGTCAAAAATAAATGCAAGCGGGCACATGATTGGAAGCTCATGAAGCGCTGCTGCAAATACAAAGTTCTGCATACCACCGACATTCAGTGTGACATTGTAGCAGACCATAGCATAAACCATGGCAAAAACCATCATGATTCCGTAAATAATTTCCTGTTTTAAAGATTTTGGCATAAGTAATTTCCTCCTTGACTATCCTGGAACACAGCAGTAGGGGCGAAAGTTGTGGGAGTATTTCGCAAAAAAATGCAGTAAAGCCGTCAAACTCGTTGCGACTCCACTGCATTCTGAATTCAGATATCGGGCATCTGCATACTACAGATATCCGGTGTGCATCTCACTGTGTTCTCAAAAAACTGTATGATGTATTGTTGTTACCGAGGTGCTATTATAGCGGAAAATTTCATTTTGTATAATAGTTTTTTGCCATTTTTTTGAATTTTGTCTCATTATACAAAGATTGCCGGCCTATAAGCGGATTTCTGTATATTATGACGATCTCTGCAGGGTAAGCGTAAACACAGCACCGCCTTCTGGACGGTTTTCTCCTTTTACAGATCCCTTCATGCGTTCAGCAGCAGAAGTGGCAATCGCAAGACTGATTCCAAAATTGCCGCCATTTCCTTTGTAGCAGCGCTCAAACAGATGCGGCAGATCTTTGGATGCAATTCCATTTCCGTCATCTTCCACAGAAATTGCAGTCAGTTTTTTTTCAGGCCGGATCCGGATGGTCACTTCTGATATTGCGTATCGCAGGGCGTTCGTCAGAAAGTTTTCCAGCACTTTGCAGATCAATTCGCCATCTCCAAGAACGGCTTCCTCTTCCTCGTAAGGAGCAATCTGGACCTGGATTCCCTTTTTCACGGCCAGACTGCTGACGCGGTCCAGACAGTCCTCCAGAACTTCATCTAACGGAACTGGCTGAAGGCTGATATCTGTTCCATTGTCCCTACTTTCAATACGGGAAAGGGTCAGCAGGCTGGTTACCAGCTCGGTAAGCCTTCCGCTCTCTTCCAGAATCGTGTGGGCAGCCGTTTCCGGCTCTTTGAAAATTCCATGTTCAATGCCCTGTGCGTAACCGCTAATGGACATCAGTGGGTTTCTCAATTCATGGGATACATTCTGGAAAAAGTCTTTTTGAATTTCCTGTGACCGTTTGAGCTGCTCCGCCATGTGGTTCATTTCCGTACGGAGATTTTCCAGTTCATAAAGATCATAGGATACATTCGTTTTTGTGAAATCACCCTGCCCGATTTCTTTAGCCCGAAGGCAAAGCTGCTCCAGAGGCACCGTAATTCCCTTTACCATATGCCAGATCAGAAGAAGGCACAGGCAGACCAGAATACTGCTTAACAGAAAAATCCAGTGGACTGCCGGCTTCAGCCATAAAGTCAGACGGGATACGGAACAGGTTACAGCCACACAGCTGATCTGCGGAAGATGTCCGGGAATTTCATAGAAATCGGTAAGGTATGTTCCGGTTTCCGATTTTACAGAGATGCCGGACAACGTGCCGGATGAAAGTTCCGTACTCCGGATTTTCTGGCATTCTTCAATCAGAGACTGTATCTGCTCCCTCTTTTCTTCATGTTTGGGGTAGACGGCTTTGCCCTGTGATTCATATACAATTATTTCTGCGTTTGCACCGCTTTCCTCTATAATCGTCTGCGCCCGAAGCAGAAAGCCACGAATCTGCTCTCTGCGATCCTCCGCACCGATTTCCTCAGGCTCCGCAGAAAATGTTTTACCGATCAGCGCAGTTAATGGCTCTTGAATCTTGCCCAGTTCACTGGCCGCAGCATAATGGGCAAACTGGTCAGCAAAATGCCAGAATACCAGACTGCATGCAGGCGGGATCAGAACCAGAATCAACACAATGGGCAGCAGGATATGCCAGAGAATGTTTTTTCTCCTTTTTCTTATCATGATACGGACTCCTTTTCCAGTCGAAATCCAAAGCCCCACACAATTTCGATCCGCACGCCGCTTTTGCATTCCCGCAGTTTTCTGCGCAGGCGTTTTACCAGATCGTCTGCGGCCCGGGTATCTGCCTGCCAGTTATACTGCCAGAGATTTTTCAGCAGTTCATCTCGGCTTACTGCCCGGTCCTGATGTTCCACAAGATAGGTAAGAAAATCAAATTCCGTAGGAGTTAAGGACAGAGGAGTATTATTCAGTACAGCAGATCTACGTTCTGGATAAAGAATCAGCGGGCCGAACACCAATTCTGAAATCGTGTGGTTTTCTTCTGCAAGTCTTCTCTCGAAATGATGCAGGCCTTTATCGTATGATGGTTTCAGGATCAGAAAAGATCCAAAGAACAAAAAAACAATAGAGAGAAAAGGAGACGATGATTATGATGAGAAAAAATATAAAAACCGGCCTGATTGCCTTTGGAATGTGCCTGGCACTTCCTTTCTGCTCTTTCGCGGCAGTAAAAAACCCGGAAAAAGCAGAAGGACGTGAGGAGCGGGCACAGATCCGCACTGAGCTTGCCTCTTACCGCGAAGTCCTGGATTCCAACACAAAAGAACTCTCTGATCTTATCAGCGAGAAGAAGGCACTTATCGACGAAGTAAAGGAAGCTCAGAAAGAATACAAGGCAAATGGTGGAAGCGGCAGTGAAGCTGCTGATTTGTCAGAAACCATTAAGGGCCTGAATCTGGATCTTGCCGATACACGCGGTCAGATCAGTGACCTGCGCCAGTCTGCAAAAGAAAAGATGCAGGCGGGTGATGCGGATGGAGCAAAAGCAGATCTGGAAGAATCCATTTCCATTCAGGAAAACCAGATTGAACTGCAGAAATCTGTGATTGAACAGCTGAACCAGAAGCTGGATCTGTTAAAAAGTGTAGAAGCATAACATTTCCTTTCATAAAAAAAGCGATACAGACATTCCCTTGATCTGTATCGCTTTTTTCATGCAATAAATAAAGTCAGAAATTCATTTTCCGGCAGGGGCTTTTCATAATAAAAGCCCTGAATCAGGTCAATTCCCCATTTTCGGATCAGTTCTACTTCTTCCTTTGTTTCTACTCCTTCGGCAAGAACCTGGTAGCCAAGGTTCAGAAGCACATGGGCTACATCCCGGTAAAAGCAGGCCTCCAGTTCCGTGGATCGCACGTTTTTCAACAGAGAACGGTCCATTTTTATCACAGAAACCGGAAGCCGCAGAATGCTGTTCAGATTCGAGTAGCCACTGCCAAAATCATCCAGGCAAAATCGGATTCCCAGATCTCTCAGATGATTCATTTCCTGCAGTAAATTCTCCGTAAAGCCGCAAGCTGCAGTTTCGGTAATTTCAAACTGGACCGTAGAAAGCAGAAACGTTCGGATAGCTGGCGGATCAGCTCTTTATTTAAATTTTTAGACTCCCGGTCCGACTTCCTCTGCTCCATTTCCGGAATTTTGGCCAGGTGCTTCTAAAGCGGCATTCGTTTCTGCCGCGGTTGGAGCACTGGATGTACCTGGTCCATTTGTAGAAGATCCCGGTCCGGCACTGATGTGGTCGGAAGCGGTTGTCTCAGATGAACCCGGACGATCCTGCGGCGCGCTGATGACGCCGGAAGAAGTTTCGGTTTCTTCCGTTTCCTCTGCTTCAGAGCTTTCAATCGTCTCATCTGCGGATTCCGAAGACTCTTCCACGGCTTCACTGCTCTCCTCTGCAGCCGGTTCTGTCTGGGCCGGGGCGGCAGCAGGCTGCTCAGACTTTCCTCCGGTCTGTCCACCTCCGTTATTGCCTTCCGCTCCTACATTCTTACCAGACTCGGTATCTTTGCCAGGTTCACCAAGGCCTGTCTTCTGCGCAATGTAATTGCTGATCTCTCTTACAGAAGACGGGGCATCATAGGATTCCTGGTCATATAAGAAGGTATGAAGCTGTATCACATTGCTTTCCAGAGTGGTCGGAATCACGCAGGATTTTTTACCGATCTTCATCTCCTGATGAGAGAACGGGAAACCGGAGGTCTGTCCGATATAATACTTTCTTGCACCCTTTGCCATCGTGAGGATATCGTCTACGCCAATGCTGGTAGAAATCTCCGGGTAAACGGCTCCAACCAGCGTACGCAGGGTCTTAAAATCAGAAGATTTCGCTTTTTCCATGGCCTGTCCCAGTACCTTGCGCTGGCGCTCTGTCCGGTTAAAGTCAGTATCCATCAGACGCAGTCTTGCATAAGCAACGGCCTGGACACCATCCAGGTGGTTCATGCCGCTGTGATCCAGCTGATAGGAACCGACTCCGGTGGAATTTACGGTTTCCGTGATAAAGGAATTGATGTAGGCAAATTCCTTATCACTGATTTCAATGTCCACGCCGCCGAGCACGTTGATGGCATCCACAACAGCCTTCCAGTTGAATGTGGTATAATCATCAATTTTCAGATTTAAGTTGCGCTCCAGCGCCTGAACTGCCTGTTCATGACCACCCTTGAAATATGCCTCATTGATCTTATCATAATCATCTTCCTGATCAGAAATCCGCAGATAGCTGTCGCGGAAAACCGATACCAGACGGATTTCACCGGTCTTCTTATTAATGCTGGCGATCATCTCCACATCGGAAAGGGCGCCTTTTTCCAGATTGCCGTCACGGGAATCCACACCGAACACCGCAATGGTCCAGTAGCCGTTATCCCGGAAATGACGGTACAGAAACAAACCTGCGAACAAGCATACCACCAGGATCAGGATTTTACCAAAATGTTTTTTCTTCCGGCGTTTTCTGCGAGGTCTTTCGTAAGCGTAATCGGCACGATTCTGTCTCATATCGCTCTGACGGTTCCTCCCTCTGGAATATTCCTGCTCTTTTTCACTCTGGGCGATGGTGCGGTTTAACTCCTGCTCCAGCGCGTTTTCATAAGTATCGTAATCATCCAGATCCAGTTCTTCGATCTGGTTCGGACTCAGATCATCAAAATCCGCGTCTGGCGCATCCGGTGTACGGCTGTAACTGCGGCATTCCGGCACTGAATCCGGAGTATCGCGCCGGCTGATTCTGCGGGACGGTGCGCCCTGTTTTTTTCGCTGCTGTCTTGCACGCATGCGGTCCAGCTCGTCTCCCTCAAATGGCTCCTCTCTATAATTCAAACCATACTCCTCTCTGACCGGAATTTCCGGCCGGTAATATTTAATCGATCAGACGGCGGTAATAAGGCCATCCGGCATTACGTGTTCCGACTGTAACATTATTGATAGAACCACTGGTCTCATGGACACACCGGATCCGTCCATCGTCTGTCCAGCCCAGGAACATGACCACATGGGCATCTGCACCGGTACGGATTAAAATATCTCCAGGCTGCAGATTTTCCCGGCTGATGCGCTTGCCGAGAGCCGCCAGACCGCTGGTTCCTTCATAAGGAAGATGATTGCCTGTAACAGACCAGTACACCCAGCTGATCCAGCCAGAGCAGTCCAGGCCCTTTAAGGTGCGTCCGTCCTCATCCGGCGATACCAGAGTACCGAAATGGTTCCCCTCATAATTTGGGGCAGCCGGTTTGCCACCCCAGTAATAAGGTACTTTGCCGACAGAATTTAGGGCAAAACGTAAAAGTTCCTTTCTGGTTTCTGAGATATCGGATGGAAGACCATCCAGATATTCCGCAATTTCTTCTGCCGTCAGCGGAGTTCCGGTTGAAATGGAAGACACACTGAGACCATATTTCTGATACCAGTCTTCGGAAGCCAGGGCAATGGCTGCCGCACGGTTTTCTTCCGTCCAGCCCTGCCAGCCTCCTTCTGTATATTTACTTTCATCATTTCCGGCTGCGTCAAGAGCAAACAAACCGGCACCCTCTGTCAGGCCTCCAATCTTCATGGTGACTGTCAGGTCTACATGGCCCGGACAGCTTAACCCGCTGCTTTTTGATTCCTCCACCGCAGAAGATTCCTCCACCGCAGAAATTTCTGCCGCACTGCTCTCTTCCTGTTTCGAAGCAGTTTCGGCAGAACCTTCGGATTCAGAGGTTTCCGGTTTGGAAGCTTCTGAATCTGTCCAACTCTTATCAACAGAGGAAAGGACAGATTCAGCCTGTTCTGCATTGGACGGCGAAGCTGCTTTCTGTTTCGATGGAGCCGTGATCACGCCGCTGGTAGATTCCGGTACAGTCTCAGCAAGCTCGGTTTCGGCAGCAATACTTTCCGCACGGCTTGCCTCTTTTGCTTTCTTTTCTGCTGTGGTCAGCCCGGCTGTGATCACGCTGTCCTGCGCCTGGCTGTCAGAAGCGGATTCTCCTGTTTGACCGTTCTCTTCGGATGATATCTCCTCATAAGGACGTTCCATGTTCGGATTCTCTTTTTCTGCCTCTGCTTCTTCCAGCAGAGCCTTCTGTTCCAGTTCCTCCGCGTTCTTTCCGATGCAGCCAGAACAGTAATAGACGTCACTGATTGACATGGTATAGGAATGAGATGCTTCCCACAATGCTTTTGCGTAAGAAAGGAACGCATCACTGTCCTGCGGATTATGATAATAGGTATAGACATTCGCCATCGACATGATCTGCGGTACATTGGAATATGGGGAGACAGCATGACCGTCCCCATCTACCGCCTGAATCCGCACATTGCGGAAACTTCCAATCGTCCATGTGGAGGGATTTTCCTTCTGATGGCTTTTGTCTTCCGGATTATACTTTCCAAGAATGCGTTCCCTGGAAATGCCAAGCTTTGCCGCCATATCTGCTGGCGTTACATCGGAATAGCTGTAAAGCGCACTGGACCAGTTGGCATCCCTGGTCATCAGTTCATGAAACACGTGACCAGCCAGACTCTTTGTGATATCCGTTTCATCTCCGCCCTCTGGAAAATAGTGGACCAGGTTCAGCTCTTCCAGGGTGGGAATCCAGGCACTCTGTGTTTCCGCTTCTGTTGAGGCTGCCGCGGTTGAAGCTGCCATGGTCTCTTCTGTTTCAATTTTCTCATCCGAAACAGCTACCTTTACAGCAGGGTGATACAGAAAAGAAACACCAATGCTTCCGACTCCAAGAACCAGAACCATTCCTGCAGCTGCCCATTTATTTTTGTAACGGACCATGGAATTTGCGATAAGCTTCATGATCTGTTCAGAATTGAAATGTGGTTTCATACTCGTTGTCTCGTTCTTCTTTGGTTTTGATGTAGCAATACAACTTCGTATTTTAACACAGAAGTTTTGGGAAATACAGAGCGGAAACTTTAATATTTCATGAAGAAACTGCATTTCATTGACGAAAAAACGATTCTGGTCTATAATTAACGCGATTTCGTTTTTCAGGAGGAACGAAATGTACAATAGCAAAGCTATAGCGCCATGCACCTGAGAACTGTACGTGAAAGCTGAAAAGCTGGTTTTTCAGGTTAACGAGGTGGAGAGATCATCGAAAATTCGGCGGGTACTCTCCCATGCTTCTCCGGGCGTGTATATTCTGTGAAATATGCGGGCAACCGCAAAACAAACGCAGGATAACCGGAGGGTCTTCTTTTTGTACGCATTTTTGCGCGAATTTTACATTTTGAACCATGACAACAGGAAAGACAGAAAGGAATTTTTATAATATGTGTGGAATTATTGGATATTCAGGACCTTTAGACGCAAGCAAGATCCTCTTAGACGGCCTCAGCGGTCTGGAGTACCGTGGCTATGACAGTGCCGGCATCGGTCTGTGTATGGAGGACACCAGTATCTGTATCGCGAAAAAGGTCGGAAAAGTAAAAAATTTAAGAGAATACTGTGCGGCAAATATCCACGGAACTGCCCACAGCGGCATTGGCCATACCCGATGGGCTACCCACGGCGGCGTTACCGATGCCAATGCTCATCCGCATCGTGCCGGAAAAGTTACCCTGATCCATAACGGCATCATTGAAAACTATCACGAGCTGACGGAACAGTTTCATTTAGAAGGACAGCTCGTCTCCCAGACGGACAGTGAGGTGGCTGCAAGAGTCCTGGATGCCCTGTATGACGGAGACCCGTTAAAGGCCATTCAGAAGCTTCAGGAGCTGATTGTGGGTTCTTACGGCTTCTGCATCCTGTTCGATGATCAGCCGGGATCAGTATATGCGATCCGCAGAGTGAGTCCGCTGGTGGCCTCCTATACCCATGCAGGCGCGATCATTGCATCGGATTTGACTGCACTGATCCCCTACAGTAATCAGTATTTTGTTGTGCCGGAAGATAAAATCGTGCGCCTGACTCCTTACAAGGTGCATGTATACAATATGGATGAGAACTTTACTAAGGTATATCCAGAGATCATGACGGTCAACTGGAATATGGACGCGGCTATGAAGAACGGTTATCCGCATTTTATGATGAAGGAGATCCACGAGCAGCCGGAGGCTATGAAAAATACCATCCTCCCGCGTATCAGCAAGGGACTTCCGGATTTCTCCGATGATAAAATCCCGGATGAGATCTTCAAAGACTGCAATCAGATCCACATTGTGGCCTGTGGTACTGCCATGCATACCGGTATGGTAGCTCGGGCGCTGATGGAGCCGATCCTGCGGATTCCGGTTACTGTGACCATTGCTTCTGAGTTCCGCTATGAGCAGCCGTTGATTGACGAGCATACCCTGGTGCTGATCATCTCCCAGTCTGGTGAGACCATTGACACCCTGGCCGCTTTGCGCCTGGCTCATGAGTACGGCTCTAAAACTCTGGCCATTGTGAATGTAAAAGGCTCTACGATCGCAAGAGAAAGTGATTATGTGCTTTACACCCATGCGGGTCCGGAAATCGCGGTAGCCAGCACCAAGGCTTACTCCGTACAGCTCGCTGCCCTTTATATGATCAGCTGCCGCATGGCACTGGTTCGCGGCAAGTTTACAGAAAAACAGGCTATGGAATTCCTCTCCGACCTGCTAGATGTGATCCCGGCAATGGAGACCATGATCGCGCAGGAACAGATGATCAAGGGTGTAGTTTCTCACATCATTCAGAGTCCGGATGCGTTCTTTATCGGCCGTGGCCTGGACTATGCCTTTTCCTTAGAAGGTGCCCTGAAACTGAAAGAGATTTCCTACATTCATGCGGAGGCTTATGCAGCCGGGGAATTAAAGCACGGCACCATTGCCCTGATTTCTGATCAGGTACCGGTCATTGCCATTGCAACTCAGGAACATGTGTTCTCCAAGACCATTTCCAACATCCGTGAGGTCAAAGCCCGCGGAGCCTTTGTAATTCTGCTGACAAAAGAAGGCTCTGTAGTGGATGACAATCTGGCTGATATCCGAATCCGCATTCCGGATGTAGACGACCGCTTCACTGTATTCCCGATCGCTGTCGTGCTGCAGCTGATTGCCTATTATGCTTCTCTCGGAAAGAATCTGGATGTAGACCAGCCGAGAAACCTGGCGAAATCGGTAACGGTAGAATAAATCAAATTTTAAATCACTCAATGAGCACAGCAATTCCGTCTGTGCTCATTCTTTTACTCATGACGGTCATTGTGAAGGACCTTACTGCAATTGCGATGACAGACGGTACGGACATTTTTCCAAATAAGCCATCGCCCGGATAAATTCCGCTGTTCATTCCGCTTCATCCGTGATAGAATAAAAACAGTGTTTCGGGATGGTACAGAATCATGGAGGGATGTAAATGGAACCGATGTATTTGTCAATCCAGCCCGTGGAAACCGGGAAGCGGATCAAGCAGCTTCTTTCAGAGCAGAACTATACGATCCGCGAGATCCAAGGCGCCTTCGGCTTTGAGAACCCACAGGCAATCTACAAATGGATTGCCGGAAAATCCCTGCCGAGCCTGGACAACTTTATCATTCTCAGCAGACTGTTACATACCAGCATTGAAAATATCCTTGTCATTGACGGGGATATTCCTCGTTTATGGGGCGGTTTAAACCAGCGGTTCAATGACATCTTCCTTCTCCCGCCTTATAATCGTGTCATAAGGAATTGATACGAAGGAGGCGAACACACATCATGAAAATGACTTCGGCTTATGCCAATAAACTGCTCAAAAATCTGGCGGACGAGAAATCCTACTGGGAAGCCAAGGAAGCTGCATCCCGCACTTACGTTGCCGCCGTTGGTGAGGAACCGGTTATCCCGGATTATGACTACTCCACTGTTTCTGCGACATTGAAAGAGATCGACCGTAAAACCTTCATCATCAAACACGCTCTGAATCTGACCAACGCCACCGCAAAGATCCCGGTCGGAGACACGGAAATGAGCGTTGACAGCATCCTGGTAAGAATGGCACAGCTCAACTCCCGCAAAGCGACCCTGGATGCCATGCGGAAATGTCTTCCGAAAATGAGGGAATCTTCTCACGCATTCAGCTCCAGAAATGCCGTTCCGGAATATCGCTACACCAATTATGATCCGGAACTGGTAAAACAGGATTATGAACGCATTTCCGGCGAGATCATGGAAATGCAGATTGCCCTTGACCGGTACAATCAGACGTTCCTGTTCGAAGCGGACATTTAAAGATATTTTCCGTACAGGGTCTTTAAAAATGCAGATGGGATTGTTAACGTTCAGTGATATGGATCATTTTGTTATTTTTTATCCGTTGTTTCTTTCGGTTCATGGTACGCTAATTCAGCGAATATCAATGGTAAATAATCCCCCTGTAGAAAACCCGTGAGCGATCACACCGGTG
>OHAC01001037.1_pt1 | contig 26979 bp, 19 predicted proteins | sample 1577051 | NCBI WGS metagenome assembly OHAC01 (sample SAMEA3541499, study PRJEB24748) | human gut metagenome | biome: human gut; feature: human-associated habitat; material: faeces | place: China | collected 2012 | reverse complement strand
GTCGGGGCGACAGGATTCGAACCTGCGACCACCTGTTCCCAAAACAGGCGCGCTACCGGACTGCGCTACACCCCGTTTATGCTTTGCTAAAGGTTTGACTGAGAGTAAATTGAGTCGGGGCGACAGGATTCGAACCTGCGACCACCTGTTCCCAAAACAGGCGCGCTACCGGACTGCGCTACACCCCGCTTACTCATCTCTACGACACCTTTTAAGCATTGCTTTAAGCATCATTTCTGAATTGCGAGTGCAAAGGTACTACATTTTTTCGATTCCACCAAATTTTTACCTAACTTTTTTCAAAAAAACATGCATTTTAATGCAAAATGGCTGGGATACTGACAAAAACAAGGGCAACCCCTATCTGGAATTGCCCTTATACCTTATTATATATAGAACTTTCGCAAGTTTTGCACCACACGCCCTGAAAGGGCAGAAGCTCCTAGCCCAGGGCATCGCCCTGGGTTATTACGGGCGCTAGCCTATCGCCCTGTAAGGGCAAAAGCTTTAAAACTCCAGGCAAAACATAAAGCTTTTGCCCTTACAGGGCGCCTTGCTGATTGCCATTATACCCAGGGCGATGCCCTGGGCTAGGAGCTTTTGGGCCTTCAGCCCGTACTTGAACCACATGCAAAAGTTCTGTTATATATAGTAGCGGCAAAGAACCGCAACCATACTTGCTGAACTTTTAAATCAGAAATCTGATTTTACTTGATGATTCCCTCTTCTACGAAAATCTTCTTCAAGATCTGGACAGCCTGCTCAACCTGCTCTCTTGTATGAGTAGCCATGAGTGCGAAACGTACCAATGTATCCTGAGGAGCACAAGCTGGAGGAATAACAGGGTTGATGAACACACCTGCATCGTAAGCCATCTTGGTAACAACGAATGTCTTCTCAGCATCGCGTACATAGAGAGGAATGATAGGACTCTCTGTCTCGCCAATCTCGAAACCTTCCTCGCGGAAACGCTTCAAGGCATAGTTGGTTACATCCCAGAGATTCTCGAAACGCTCAGGCTCATTCTGAATGATGTGGAGAGCCTCGAGAGCAGCAGCTGTAGCAGCTGGAGTGTTAGAGGCGCTGAAGATGTAAGTACGGCAGTTGTGACGGAGGAAGTTGATAGTATCCTTGTCTGATGCGATGAAACCGCCGATAGAAGCCAGACTCTTAGAGAATGTACCCATGATGAGGTCTACCTCGTCGGTCAGACCGAAGTGGTCGCATACACCACGACCCTGCTTGCCGAATACGCCAAGACCATGAGCCTCGTCTACCATGATAGAGCAGTTGTACTTATGCTTGAGCTTTACAATCTCAGGCAAGTTAGCCAGGTCGCCCTCCATAGAGAACACACCGTCAACAACGATAAGCTTGATAGCCTCCTGAGGGAGCTTAGAGAGCACGCGCTCCAAATCTTCCATATCGTTGTGCTTGTAGTGGAGCTGGGTAGCGAATGAGAGGCGGCGGCCATCTACGATACTTGCGTGGTCGCGGTCATCGCAGATAATATAGTCGTTACGACCTACTACGCAAGCCAAGACACCCTGGTTAACAGAGAATCCTGTAGAGAAACACAAAGTTTCATCCTTGCCCATAAACTCAGCAAGCTCCTTTTCGAGCTGCACGTGCAAATCGAGCGTACCATTGAGGAAACGGCTTCCTGCACAACCAGAACCATACTTGTCGAGCGCAGCCTTTGCTGCATCAATAACACGCTGGTCGTTAGTCAAACCCTGATAAGCATTAGAACCGAACATCAGAATCTTATGACCATCGATGTCGGTTACCTCTGTCATCTGCTTACTTGTGATCTCGCGGAAATATGGATACACACCGGCAGCCATATACTTCTGAGGTTCACGATAATTCTTGTATCTTTCTTGTAATTGTCCCATTATTAATAGGTGTACTTTATTATCTTTTTTTATACTTTTCTAACTTTCAGGGTGCAAAGATACAAAAAAGAACTCAATAAACGGCTTTTTTTATAAGAAAGTTTACTTTTATAGTTTTTTTAATCGATATTTCTTGTTATTTTGGGTATTTTTATTACTTTTGTAGCCTAAATTTTACAAACTCTTGACTATATAATGAAGAAAAAGATACTTTTCATCATGAATCCGATTTCAGGAACAGCCAGCAAGGCGGCAGTTCCGAGTCTGATAGATTCTGTTTTGGACAAAGAGCTTTTTGAGTACGAGATAAGAATGACTGAAAGAGCTGGGCACGCTTCGGAAATTGCTACCGAAGCGAAGAACAACCATGTAGATGTGGTTGTGGCGGTTGGTGGTGACGGCACCGTCAACGAGGTAGCCCGCTCGCTGGTTCACTCCGATACTGCCCTCGGCATTCTGCCTTGCGGTTCGGGCAACGGATTGGCGAGACATCTGCTGCTCCCGATGAACCTGAAGAAATGCATAGAGGTCATCAACCAATGCCAGATTAGAGATCTGGATTATGGTGTCATCAACGACCACCCGTTCTTCTGCACCTGCGGCATGGGCTTTGACGCTTTCGTCAGCATGAAGTTTGCCGAGAGCGGCAAGCGTGGTCCTATCACTTATGCTGAAAATATCCTGCGCGAGGGATTGAAGTATAAGCCTGAGACTTACACGCTGGAGGACGAGACGGGCACCAAGCAGTATAAGGCGTTCCTCATTTCCTGTGCCAACGCATCTCAGTATGGCAACAATGCCTATATTGCCCCTCAAGCATCCATGAGCGACGGTTTGATGGATGTCGTCATCATGGAACCATTCGATGTAATCGAGGCGCCTCAGGTAAGTTTCGACATGTTCAACAAGACGTTGGACAAGAATTCGAAGATCAAGTCGTTCCGCTGCAAGAAGCTCCATATCACCCGCAGTCAGCCAGGCGTAATCCATTATGATGGCGACCCTGTGATGACGGGGGCAGAGATTGATGTTCACCTGGAAGAAAAGGGAATCAAGATGGTGGTGAACCCGTTTGCCAACAAGAACGACCGCAAGCCGAACATGATTCAGTCTGCCTTTGCCGATTTCTTCAACGACATCAATGCCGTGCGCGATGATATTCATAAAGACATCCAGCGCCAGAGCAAAAGAGTAGAAGCTATCAGCAAACTGGTACAGAAGAAGCTGAACCTTTAAGGGAATGTTGAGTGTTGAATGTTGAGTGTTGAATGTTGAATGTTGAATGTTGAGTGTTGCCCCCAATCCATTCAACATTCAACATTCAACACTCAACACTCCCTCTAAATTCAACATTCAACACTCAACATTCAACATTCCTCAAAGGTAGAATTCTTCCGTTATTTTCCTATACCATTCCGAGCGGTTTCCCTGCGAATCCATCATCGTTTCAACATGCTCTTCATAAGGCGAAATACGATGCTTGGCGAAACTCAGCATAAAGCGCTTTGGCTGCTTGCGCTCTACCGTTCTCACACCACACTTCCGTATAAGATAAAAACCTAATATACAAGACTCTGCAACAAACTGCTCCACTACTTCTACGGGAACAATTGCAGAGAAAATACCGTCATCAGAAAGTAACCGTTTTACACCCGCAAACAAATCGCGGAACGGAAGACTGTCTGCATGTCTCGCCATCGTCCTCTTACTGTCCGGATTTTTCAAGCTATCTACAAAGAACGGAGGATTGCTCACTATCGCATCAAAAACACCGGCAGCCTTCAAACCTTCAGCGGTTCCAGAAGCCTCAGCAGCTTCCGAAGCTCCCCCGAAATCCTGCAGTCTGCAGCATTCTATTTCCACCCTGTCGCGAAACGGACTTGCCATCACATTCTCCCTCGCCTGTCCGCAGGCATCAGCATCCATATCAATCCCCACTACCTCAGCTTCAGGAAAACGCTGCGCCATCATGAGCGAAATCAGTCCCGTTCCGGAACCAATGTCCAGAATCCGCCTGCCACCTTGCGCCCATGCACCCAGCAAAACGCCGTCAGTACCCACTTTCATGGCACAACGGTCTTGCTCTATCTCAAACTGTTTAAATCGAAAATTACCCATAAATTCTTCTGTCTCTTTACAGAAGAAAACGAATGCGCCGCCTATTTATTTTATCGCAAACAGCAGAATTTGCCACTTCCACCTGCAAAAGCAGCTACTTACATCTATAAAAACGGGTACTAATATATAGAAAAAGCAATTTTATTATTAAATAATCTATCATCTTCCACGATATTTCATAAAAAATGAGTACCTTTGCACGGAAAATAGAAATCATAACAAAAAAAATGGATAATAGAAGAACAAGTACCCGAATACAAATGATTGCAGATTACGAGGGCGACCCGAAAACCCTGATCGAAGACCAGGAAGAAGGCTTGTACCCTGCCCTCTGCATGCGAGATATTGTAGTTTTCCCTACCAATATGACCCCTATCGTTGTGGGCAGAAAGGAAAGTCTGAATCTCGTCCGGATGCTGGAAAAGAAGCCAGACACCACATTCTGTGTATTCTGCCAGAAGAATAAAGACACAGAATTGCCCTACGAAGAAGACCTTTACCCTGTAGGCGTCTTCGCCAAACTCATCAAGGTGATCAAGATGCCTGGCACAGACCAGATGAGCATCATCATCCAGGGTCTGGGCAGATGTCAGATGAAACATCTCGTTCAAAAAGAGCCTTACACAGTAATTGACGTAAAAAGTCTTCCGGAGAAATGGCCTGACGAGAACAACGATGAACTCTTCAGAATGCTCTACGAGAACTTCCATTACGAAGCGACAGACTATATCAAATCAAACGCCAACTATAATGATGATGCCATCCAGGCAATCAACGAACTCTCGAGCATTCACATGCAGTGCAATTTCATGTGCTCCCTCCTTCCTTTCAGCATCGAGGATAAAATCAAGATGCTGAAAGAGGAAAATCTCAGCGAGCGCATCATGATTGCCATCAGATCCCTGAACAAGGTGCGCCATCTGCTACGCATCCAGACTGAGATTGAGAACAAAACCCACTACGACCTCGATGAGCAGCAGAAGGAATACTTCCTCAAGCAGCAGATTAAGAACATCAGGGAAGAACTGGGAGAAGGCAACGCCAGTCCGGAGAAGAAGGAGATTCTGGAGAAGGCGAAACAGAAGAACTGGAGCGAGGAAACTGCCAAAATCTTCAAGAAAGAAATTGCCAAGCTAGACACGCTGAACCCGCAGAGTCCTGACTATTCGATACAGATAGGATTCCTGCAGACCATGGTAGATTTGCCTTGGAACTCCTACACCCAGGACGACCTCAGTCTGACCCGTGCCAAGCGCATTCTGAACCACGACCACTACGGCATGGAGAATGTGAAGGAGCGCATCCTGGAATTCCTCGCCGTAAGAGCACTGAACGGCGGCGGCAAGAGTCCTATCCTCTGCCTCTACGGTCCTCCGGGCGTAGGAAAGACCAGTCTGGGCAAGAGCATCGCAGCAGCCATGAAGCGCAAGTATGTACGCATGTCGCTGGGCGGTCTGCACGATGAAGCCGAAATCCGCGGTCACCGCCGCACCTATGTGGGAGCCATGCCGGGCCGCATCATCAAGAACATGCTGAAGGCAGGCAGCAGCAATCCGGTATTCATCCTCGACGAGATTGACAAGGTGGCGCAGAGCAATTTCAACGGCGACCCTGCCTCAGCCCTGCTCGAAGTGCTGGACCCGGAACAGAACAATGCCTTCCACGACAATTATCTCGATATGGATTACGACCTCTCCAAGGTGCTCTTCATCGCCACAGCCAATGACCTGAGCGTCATTCCGCGTCCGCTCCTCGACCGTATGGAGCTGATAGAAGTAGGCGGCTACATCACCGAAGAGAAGACAGAGATTGCCAAGCGCCACCTCGTACCGGAAGAGCTGGAAAGCACCGGACTCGACAAGGTTTCGCCGAAGGTAAGCTTCAACAAGAATGCCCTCGAGTTCATCATCGAGCATTATACCCGTGAGAGCGGCGTAAGACAGCTGAAGAAACAGATTGACAAGAGTCTGCGAAAGATGGCTTACAAACTTGCCTGCAACCAGGAGCTGAAGAACTACACCATCACCCCTGCCGAAATAAAAGACCTGCTGGGCAATCCGCCGTTCAACCGCGACATCTACCAGGGCAACGACTATGCAGGAGTGGTAACCGGACTTGCCTGGACCTCAGTGGGCGGCGAAATCCTCTACATCGAGACCTCGCTCAGCAAGGGCAAGGCAGGCAAGCTCACCCTGACCGGAAACCTGGGCGACGTGATGAAGGAATCAGCCGTTATCGCACTGGAATACGTCAAGTCGCACATCGACCTGCTGCAGGTAGACTACCGCATCTTCGAGCAGTGGAACATCCACATCCACGTGCCTGAGGGAGCCACCCCGAAAGACGGTCCTTCTGCCGGAATCACCATCGCCACCAGCATCGCCTCAGCCATCACCCAGCGCAAGGTGCGTGCCAACACAGCCATGACCGGCGAGATAACCCTCCGCGGCAAAGTGCTCCCGGTAGGCGGAATCAAGGAGAAGATTCTGGCAGCCAAACGGGCAGGAATCAAGCACATCGTGATGTGCAGGGAGAACCAGAAGAACGTAGAGGAAATACCGGAGAAATATCTCAAGGGCGTAGACTTCCACTATGTAGAGAATGTGGCTGACGTCTGGCAGTTCGCGCTGACCGACGAGAAGGTGAAAACCCCGACAGACTTCAGCATTGAGGAAAATGATAAAAAAGAATAGAAATGAAATTTGAATTACAAGTAACAGATAAAGCAAGCGATGCGCGTACAGGCATCATCACCACCGACCACGGACAGATCAAGACCCCAATCTTCATGCCCGTAGGAACAGTAGGAAGCGTAAAGGGCGTCCACTTCGAGGAACTCAAGAAGCAGGTCATGGCACAGATTATCCTCGGAAACACCTATCACCTCTACCTGCGCCCAGGTCTTGACGTCATCAGGGCAGCAGGCGGATTACACAAGTTCAACGGCTGGGACCGTCCTATCCTCACCGACAGCGGCGGCTTCCAGGTCTTCTCGCTCACCGGCATCCGCAAGCTCAAGGAAGAAGGCTGCGAGTTCCGCTCCCACATCGACGGCAGCAAGCATTTCTTTACACCGGAGAACGTGATGGACACCGAGCGCATCATCGGAGCCGACATCATGATGGCCTTCGATGAATGTCCGCCGGGACAGAGCGATTACCAGTACGCCAAGAACAGCCTCATGCTCACCCAGCGCTGGCTAGACCGCTGCATCAAGCGGTTTAACGAGACCGAGCCCCTCTACGGCTATCAGCAGAGTCTCTTCCCTATCGTTCAGGGCTGCACCTTCCCGGACCTGCGCCGCGAAGCAGCCAAATACATTGCCGACAAGGGAGCCGACGGAAATGCCATCGGCGGACTTGCCGTAGGAGAGCCTACCGAGGTGATGTATGAGATGATAGAAGTAGTGAACGAAATCCTGCCGAAAGACAAGCCGAGATATCTGATGGGCGTAGGAACCCCGCAGAACATCCTCGAAGCCATCGAGCGCGGCGTAGACATGTTCGACTGCGTAATGCCGACCCGCAACGGCCGCAACGCCATGCTCTTCACCTATCAGGGCACGATGAACATGCGCAACAAGAAGTGGGAGAAAGATTTCAGTCCGGTAGATCCAGACGGCTGCGACATCGACCTCGTAACCACGAAGGCCTACCTCCACCACCTCTTCAAGGCACAGGAGCTGCTGGCGATGCAGATAGCCAGCATCCACAACCTCTCTTTCTATCTGCGCCTCGTGACCGATGCCCGCCATCATATCGAGCAGGGCGATTTCGTGGCATGGAAGAATTCCATCATCGACCAGCTTGGCCGAAGAATTTAAGTAAGCAAGCATCATGAAAGATTTTAAGAAAATAAGAAAACACCGCCGGCTCTACCGCACCGGCCGATGGGCTTCCCGCAAGTTCGGGTGGCTCATCAGGGCTGTGCGCTGGCTGGCTCACAAGCTCCGGTTCCTGCGCATATTCCGGTTTCTTAACCCGTTCAGGTACATCAAGAAGCTCGACTGGTACATTATCAAGAAGTTTCTGGGCTACTATTTCTTCTCCATCGCCCTGATCATCTCCATCGCCATCGTCTTCGACTTCAACGAGAACCTGTCAAAATTCACAGAGCACCATGCACCGGCGCGCGCAATCATCTTCGATTACTACGCCAACTTCGTGCCCTATTTTGCCAACCTCTTCAGTGCGCTGTTCGTGTTCGTGGCGGTCATTCTCTTCACCACCAAGCTGGCAAGCAATTCCGAAATCATCGCCATCCTGGCGTCGGGAGTATCCTTCAAGCGTCTCCTTCGCCCATACATGATTACCTGCGTGCTGCTCTCAGCCCTCTCCTTCGGGCTCTCAGCCTACGTCATTCCCCACGGAACCGTCATCAGGCAGAACTTCGAGACGATGTACAAGAACAAGAAGAAGAATACCAGTGCCGAGAATGTACAGCTGCAGGTAGACAAGGGAGTGATTGCCTATATGCAGCATTACGACAACAGCATGAAACGCGGCTACGGATTCTGCCTCGACAAGTTCCAGGACAAGAAACTCGTAAGCCACCTTACAGCGATGGACATCCAGTACGACACCATTTCCGACAGCAAGTATCACTGGAAGCTGAGCAACTGGAAAATCCGCAAGCTCCAGGGCATGAAGGAGCATATTACGAGCGGAGCCCAGAAGGACACCGTCATCATGATGGAACCTACCGACCTGGTCTATTCCAAGGGTCAGCAGGAAACCTTCACCAGTCCTGAGCTCCGCGATTACATCTCCAAGCAGATCAACCGCGGTTCGGGCAACGTAGTGCAGTACGAGGTAGAATACCACAAGCGCATCGCCTCTTCCTTCGCCTCGTTCATCCTCACCATCATCGGCGTCTCCCTCTCAGCCCGCAAGCGCAAGGGCGGCATGGGAGCAGCATTGGGCGTAGGACTTGCGCTGAGTTTCGGCTACATCATGCTGCAGACGGTTTCTGCCACCTTCGCCATCCAGGCCAATTTCCCGCCTGTCCTGGCAGCGTGGCTTCCAAACTTCCTCTTCGCCATCGTAGCCTACTTCTGCTACCGCAAGGCACCGAGGTAATTATCAATTAATAATGTAAGAGTTTATAGTTTATAGCAGCCGTGCCCCCCTATAAACTATAAACTGTAAACTATAAACTATAGAAGAATGTATTTCGACGAATTAGATTTAAACGACAACGTGCTCGACGCATTATACGACATGCGCTTCGACACATGCACTCCAGTACAGGAAAAGTGCATTCCAGAGATATTAGAAGGTCACGATGTCTTGGGTGTAGCCCAGACCGGAACCGGCAAAACCGCAGCCTATCTGCTGCCAGTATTGAGCAAGCTCGATGACGGCGGTTATCCGAAAGACGCCATCAACTGCGTCATCATGTCACCAACCCGCGAGCTCGCCCAGCAGATAGACCAGGCGATGCAAGGCTTCGGCTATTACCTGCAGGGCGTGAGCAGCGTAGCCGTATACGGCGGCAACGACGGCAACCGTTACGATCAGGAGTTGCGCAGCCTCCGCATGGGCGCCGATGTAGTCATCGCCACCCCGGGCCGCCTCATCTCCCATATCTCTCTGGGCAATGTAGACCTCAGCAAGGTAAGCTTCTTCATCCTCGACGAAGCCGACCGCATGCTCGACATGGGTTTCTCTGACGACATCAAGACCATCGCGGCAAAACTGCCAAAGACCTGCCAGACCATCATGTTCTCGGCAACCATGCCTGAGAAGATAGAAGAACTGGCTAAGACCCTGCTCAAGAATCCGGTAGAAATCAAACTTGCCGTCAGCAAGCCAGCCGAGAAAATCAAGCAGGAAGCATACGTATGCTACGAAACCCAGAAGATGACCATCATCAAGGACATCTTCAAGGCAGGCGACCTGAAGCGCGTCATCGTCTTCAGCGGCAGTAAATTCAAGGTGAAGCAACTCGCAGCTTCCCTCCAGCAGATTGGAGTAAACTGCGGAGCCATGCACAGCGACCTGGAACAGGCTGAACGCGATGATGTGATGTTCAAGTTCAAGAGCGGACAGTATGATGTTCTCGTAGCTACCGACATTGTGGCACGCGGAATCGACATCGATGATATTGAGATGGTCATCAATTACGATGTTCCTCACGATACAGAAGATTACGTTCACCGCATCGGCCGTACAGCCCGTGCCAACCGCGATGGTAGAGCCATCACCTTCGTGAGCGAAGAAGACCAGTACTGGTTCCAGCAGATAGAGAAGTTCCTGGAGAAGGTGGTAGACAAAATGCCTCTCCCTGAGGGATGCGGCGAAGGTCCTGAATACATCAAGCTCAACAAGCCGAAGAAGAAAGGCGCAAACGGAAGAAACAACAGACGCGGTAACGGCGGAAACGGCGAGGCCGGAAAGAACAGCGCCAAGAACCGCCGACAGAAAGACCGCGACCAGACTTCTCACAAGCGCAAGCCAAACAAGCCAAACGAGCGTCAGGAAAAAGCGCCACGCAGCAACGAGCAGCAGCCACAGCAGGGCAACAACAAGCCTCAGCAGAAAAATGGCAAGCAGCCACAGCAGGGCAACAAGCAGCAGAACGCAAAGCAGCAGCCACAGCAGGGCAACAGGCAGCAGAACGCAAAGCAGCAGAACAGAAAGCCAGCCCAGCCAGGCGAGCAGCCAAAGAACAGCAACAGCCAGAAGCGCCGCAATAACAGCAATAACAGCAACCAGCAGCACCCAGGCACCGAGAACAATGTTCGCCCAGGCAGCAACGGCCGTGGCAGAGGCGTAGCCCAGAAAAAGGGCGACAAGCCGGCGGCACGCAAGCACACCCCTATCGTAAATCCACAGAAGAAAGAAAACGCTGTGAAGACATTCATCAAGCGCATCTTCGGATTCAAGAAATAGGAAATAAATTATCTTTTAAAAAGGAAAGAGGAATGATGAAAGAGCTATCCCTCACCCCGCTCATGACCATCAGCCTCACACTGACGATCGGAATCATCATAGCCAAATGGGGCTATGATGATTTCAACATGCGCTTCTGGCTCATCATCTCCATCATTTCATGCGCCCTTGGCAGCATCATCTTTTTCCTTACTGAGTTCTTAAGCCAAAAAGCTTACTTCAGCAGGAGCCACCAGTTTCTCATCTACTCCCAATGTGTGATGATTCATTTATGCATCCTGAGCCTTGGGGCTTTTCTTACCTGTAAGCAAATAGCTGATTCCCAAACCTCTACACAACTGAAAAACTGGCAGGAACTGTCTTACCTCACACGGGCAAAAATCAATACCGAACGCTATAAAAGCAATATTGAAAGCAAACTGGTTTCCCTTCACGTAAAACAGCAAGACTATGCAGTCATCGCAGCCATGGCGCTGGGCGACAAGAGCGCACTCGATTCGAACACCCGAAACAGTTACTCCATTTCCGGAGCCAGTCACATCCTGGCAGTAAGCGGACTTCATATAGGCATAATCTTCCAGCTTTTCATCTTTCTGCTAGGCGGCAGAAAGTACTCAGTTTACACCATCATCCTGTCCCTCATCTCCATCTGGACCTACGTTTTTCTCATAGGATTGCCGGCAAGTGCAGTCCGTTCAGCCATCATGCTTTCAGCCTACAGCTTAAGTTTAGCTTTCCATCGTACCGGCCTGCCGCTCAACACCTTAGCCTCAGCTTATATATTGATGCTCTTCATCAGTCCGCTCTATCTTTTCGAGTTGAGTTTCCAGCTTTCGTTCCTTGCCGTAGCCTCCATTCTGCTGTTCTTCTCACCCCTTTACTCCCTCCTCCCCATCCGCAGCCGTTTCATCCGTTGGGCATGGGGACTCCTTTGCGTTTCACTGGCAGCCCAGATAGGAACCCTTCCAGTCATCGTCTACACCTTCGGCAGAATATCGTGCTATTCACTTCTCACCAATTACATCGCCATTCCCGCAGCAACCCTCATCCTATATCTTGGAGCAGCCTTAATCCTGTTCTCCCCACTCACGTTATGGGCGCCCATAGCACCGGTTGTCGCCCCACTCATCAGCCTTACATCAGGCGCCCTGACCAGCATCACCCAGTTTTTGAATACAGCCATAAAACTGATCAGCATGCTGCCTGGAGCAAGCATCGAAAACGTAAGAATCAGTCTGCCTCAGGTAATCGGTCTCTACGCTATCATCCTGCTCATTTATGCCCTATGGCACAGGATAGATAAACAGAAGTCGTCAGAATGCAAGATTCCCTAAAACAGAGATAAAGGCTTAAACCCCGGAAAAAACGTCTCTTATATAATAAGGTGTGCGTACACAAAAGCGCTACAAAACGTGGCTAAAAATGTTAAAAAATGACTTTTTTCTACTTTTTCTGCATTTTTTCTTTCTTTTTGTTGGTGTTTTCAAGAAAAACATGTACCTTTGCAAGCAGAAATAAAAAATAAGAATTTAAACACAATAAAAGATTAAAGATTATGAAAGCATCTGAAGTAATCGCGAATCTCCAAAGAAGATTCCCAAACGAGCCTGAGTACATTCAGGCAGTTAGTCAGGTTCTCGGTACTATCGAGGAAGAGTACAACAAGCACCCAGAGTTTGAGAAGGCAAACCTCATCGAGCGTCTCTGCATTCCAGACCGCATCATCCAGTTCCGCGTATCTTGGGTAGATGATAAGGGCAACGTACAGACTAACATGGGTTACCGCGTTCAGCACAACAATGCGATTGGCCCTTACAAGGGAGGTCTTCGCTACCACAAGTCAGTAAACTTGGGTATTTTGAAGTTCTTGGCTTTCGAGCAGACATTCAAGAACTCTCTTACTACTCTCCCAATGGGTGGTGCTAAGGGTGGTTCCGACTTCTCTCCACGTGGCAAGAGCAACAACGAGGTGATGCGTTTCTGCCAGGCTTTCATGACAGAGCTTTACCGTCACATGGGTCCAGACGAGGATGTTCCAGCTGGTGACATCGGTGTAGGTGGCCGTGAGGTAGGTTACCTCTTCGGAATGTACAAGAAGTTGACACACCAGTTCCAGGGCGTCTTGACCGGTAAGGGTCAGGAGTTCGGCGGTTCATTGATCCGTCCTGAGGCTACAGGTTATGGTAACGTATACTTCCTCTGCAACATGCTCGCTACCAAGGGTATTGACATCAAGGGCAAGACCGTTTTGGTTTCAGGTTCAGGTAATGTAGCCCAGTACACTATGGAGAAGTTGCTCCAGTTGGGTGCTAAGCCAGTTACATGTTCAGATTCAGACGGTTACATCTACGACCCAGACGGAATCGACCGCGAGAAGCTCGATTACATCATGGAGCTCAAGAACGTAGAGCGTGGCCGTATCAAGGAGTATGCAGAGAAGTATGGTGTAAAATATGTTGAGGGAGCAAAGCCTTGGTTTGAGAAGGCAGACATCGCTCTCCCATCAGCTACTCAGAACGAAATCAACGAGGAGGCAGCCAAGGCTCTCATCGCCAACGGCGTAATCGCAGTAAGCGAGGGTGCCAACATGCCTACTACTCCAGAGGCTATCAAGGTATTCCAGGATGCTAAGATTCTCTACTCTCCAGGTAAGGCAGCCAACGCAGGTGGTGTTGCTGTATCAGGTCTTGAGATGAGCCAGAACTCAGAGCGTCTGAAGTGGTCTCGTGAGGAGGTTGATGCTAAGCTCCACGACATCATGAACGATATTCACGCTAACTGCGTGAAATATGGTACTGAGCCAGACGGTTACGTAAATTACGTAAAGGGTGCAAACGTAGCCGGCTTCCTGAAGGTAGCTAAGGCTATGATGGCTCAGGGCATTGTATAAGGCAAGAAAATTAACAATAAACATTGTTTAAAAATTTTAAATGATAGGAAATAGCGGGTCTGTGACAGATCCGCTATTTTTTTTGTTTACTCCTTCCCCCACTCCTTCTTTACATTAAAGCAGGGACAGGCTTTGTTGGCAAATTCATTATGACCATGAATCGTGGCTAATGGATATTCCTCCTTCAGCTGCTCGATGAGCGAACGCATTGCCGCTTTCTGGTCTCGGGTTCTTGTATCCTTCGGCTTACCTTTCTTTGATAAGCCGCCGATGTAGCAAATGCCTATACTGATGGAATTATGGCCCTTGCAATGGGCGCCGACCTCCTCTATCGCACGGCCTACATGAATGCTGCCGTCACGATAAATCACGAAATGATAACCTATGCAGCGCATTCCGCGCTCCCGGTGCCAGCGGTCAATATCCGCTACGGTGAAGTTGCGACCTTCCTTGGTCGCACTGCAATGAATGATGATTTCCTTTATCTTACGCATGATATTGAATATTAATTATTGAAAAATAAGCAGATAATTAAGGGGGATTTCGTCAACACCCCAATCCCTGATAAACAGATTGATTCTGCACGGTAGATGCTTTTTCTTCATCCTCTTGAATTCCTCATTCAACAACTGGCAAAATTCATTATAGCATTCTTCTGATTGCGTAACGATTCCGGTATAATGAGACTTGCCCAGAATGATACTCTTGTTTCTCAGACGTAGCGGACCGTTGCCAGGCACGAAGCGAGCTCTGCGCCTAACAGTACGAGGCACGTAATGGGATCTTAACAGAATAACAGGCTTGATAACAATTTCATATTTTCCTCTTTCATACTTATTTTTCTTCTTTGTCTCCGACACCTTCTTTTGCTTGGTAGGAATGAGAGAAATCTTATAACGTCCTGCTGGCAAATGACGGTTAGGACGTTCTAAGGTGTCACAGAAAATCTTGCCACCTATAACCATTGTGCCATCCACACTCCATGGAGTGAAGCGACGGCGGAATATATTGATGTTCATGATAATTTACAGTTAATAATTAATAATGAATAATTGGGTCAAAGCCGGCCATTAAGGCTGATTTAAGAACCGAAAAACTTGATGACACTTAGTGACCTTGACCCTTAATAACCCCCAAAAATTATATGGTAGGCGAAACTTTCTGATAATGTCTGTCTGGCAATACGCTGATTAAACCCTGGCGTTTCCAGTTTTTCAGCATCTGTTTCACTGATTCATGAGTGGCACTTGCCCCCTTAACAGCAACGCTCTGCTGCTCAGCCTGTTCGAAGGTGAAGGTTACGTCCAGACGTTCGAAGATGGAATCATTCTTACCCCGACGACATCGGTCCCAAGCAGATTGGCAGCAATAATCCTTTGATGAGAAAGCCTCTTCGATTCGGCTACGAAAGAAGTAGAGCGCATTATCCAACTGATAATCAGCCAGCACATCAAAGACATTCAGCATAGCTGGTGTCTGCGTCTTTACGAGCATTCCCTTCCACAAATCAGGCGACTCCTTCAGCTGTTTCTCGGCTCCATTGAAACCATGCTTCTGAATCAGCGTTTCCAGAACCTTGCAGAGCATGATGCAGGTCATCATTCTCATCGTGGTTGGACAGATACGGAAACGCTGGCGGGCTTTCACCTTGTCGTCATTTTTCATCGTTTCCAGTCTGATCTGTTCCAGCCATTTTCTACCCTTTTCCTCCAGCTTCGGCAGCACTACCTCACCCGACATCAGCGGCAGAAGATGAGCTATCTGAATAATGCGGTCGCGCTGACGTTCGTTCATTACATGCATGTTGTCAGAAAGTGGAGTGAAGGTATTATCGGGCGTTTTTGCCACGATGATACGGCTTTGGAAACCATCCGTATAATTGCTTACCACTCGATAGAGCGCATCAGGCGTTCCACACATCACCACGTTCCATAACAGTCTGTCTATATGAACATTCACTGCATCTGCACTTCTTGCTTCACGCTCATAGCTTGTTCCGTCGTAAGCCTGTCTCAACATGACTGAAAAGTCGCTCATTGCCGATTTCCACTTCTGTGCTACGGTGTCAGCTTCCGGAGTAAACGAGAAGGCGTGCTTGCCTTCCGTGTTCGCCAGTCGTTCAGCCAGATTCGCCACCGTATTGTTCAGTGTCAAGCATCTTACAGGCAGTTTCGGCTCTTCCGGCTGCTCCTTCTTGTTCTTGGCTGCACGTTTCTTGGCTCGCCATTCATCCTCCTTCTGCTGATACATTTTGTCCATTTCCTTCACTTCCGAAGTCCATGCGTCAATCACGGGGTCAATACTACCCTTGCCAGATGCAAAATCTCCGGCGATGTAGGAGATGAGGTTCAGCGAGTTCATCTTGCCGTGAACGGAAACCTTCACGCCCGTTGCGAGCATTCCGATGGCAGGACAGATGGCTGTGATTACAGGCAGTGCCAGTGCCGGACCCACTGCGCTGATGGAATCCCGAATGCCTTGCGGCAACTTAGGCAGCGCATTATAATAGAACAGATCGTCCTTGGAGTTAGCCTCGTCCAGCGCATTTACCAGCGCCTCATTGTCAGCCGCCGAACCACCACCTGCATTTCCCTGCTTCATTCGTTCCTGACGGATGGCAGAGAGCACATCCTTCAGTCGCTTAGGCATTTGCGTGATCTTCTCGTTCAATGCCGAGTTGATGCAAGCCATCTTTTCCTGTTCGGGAAACCCATCGTAGCAGGGAATAATCTGAGCCAGCAGATTTCGGTCAAAACCACAGATGTGGCGCAGGTTCACAGCCAGCTCAAAGGTCAACGTATTGCGGTTGGAGCGCATCGGCTCCTGCCCATCATTATACATCTGCCACCACTTCTTAATGATTTCCCCATAAGGAATCCCAAGATAATTGTCCTGAGCAGCAGAAGCTGTTGAAGCAGCAGAGGCAGAAGCAGCAGAGGCAGAAGCAGCAGAGGCAGAAGCAGCAGAAGTAGAATTTCTCGAATTTTTAAATTCCTGACCCTTAAAAACCCCTTGAGAATCCTTCTTGAATTCTTCCTTCCAAGGCTCATAATGCTTGTTTGCCTTGTGCGCCCCTTCCGGCAGTTCCTCCTGTCCGTATCTTTCACGCTCTTCCAGGACTTTCCCTTCAGCAGCCACGGCAGCCTCATCATATTCATCCTTGAAGAGTCGTGGCGAAAGGAATAGCAGATCTTCGTCATCCGATGTGGTCGTGAAATAAACCCGGTTAATGTCGTGAGCCGAAGTATCCATTTCACACTTGAGCATCGTAGCAATCCTCACCTGATTCTCCAGAACCGTCTTGCCCTTTTCGCGTTCAAACACCGCATGTCCGCCTTGTCGTGCACTGCGTTCCAGCATCAGAAGTCCGTACTTGTCCGGTTCCTTCAGCAGCAGTTTGGCAGCCTTGGCGAATGCCTCCGGCTCATCCATATCAAATCCGAAAGCACCGCTTGGCAGTTTCATTCCCTTCACTACCCCTTGCGGATAGTGGCCGGAGTAGTTAAACTGTACCAGTCTCCGTTTCGCAGCATCGTTTCCAGCACGAGCCAGGCGAAGATTCGCCTTCTGCTCGTTGCTTCCACGCAGCTGCTTATACTCCTCTTCCGAGGTGATGGAGCGGGCAACCTTGTGCCCGTTCTCCACCTTAATTAAATAACAACTCATCTATCTGTTTCTACTTATCGTTTTAAGTTGAATACAAAAATCCTAATGTTTCAGTTGGTAATCCAATACCGCCTCAGCCCCTTCTTCTGCCTCAACAGCCAGCGTTTGGGCGATGTTGATTCCCTCATGGCAAAACACCTTCAAGGTGAGCTGAATAGCACCGTCCTTGGTCTTGCTCACACGACCATGAGCCAGTTTCTTAATCAGTTCCGACTGAGTTCTGAGGCGGTGCTGAACCACGAAATCAAACGTTCCGTCTGGCATTTGCTGAGCCACGCCCATCGAACGGAATCGAGGAACCTTATTCACCCCCGATTCCTGAGGACTGAAGAGGAAATACTGCTTAGCATCATAGTAAGCCATTCCACCCAACTGCACATGCTGGCAGTCATTATTATTCACCTGCTGGTTCTGAACATTATTCTGAGCATTGTTCTGAACCTTGTTTACTTTCTTAACCATAATCTGAATTGAATTTTAGGAGAAGAAACATCCGGATTGTTGCGCGCTTTACCATGGAAAATCCTCCTCTGTTTCAACTCAGTTAATAACTAAGAATCTCCGCAATAAGTCTCCAAGCGAAGCCTCCCTTTTTACCTTTTTACTTTTTTACCCTTTTACCTTTTCTATGTCCGTAACCAGAATATCCTGATAAACCTGACCATTGTGCTCATGGGTAGTAAACCGGAGCGTAACCACCACCAGCTCGCCCGGAGCATACTTACATTGCGCCATATTGCCCAACATTGCCGCAGCATACTGGTTCTCATACTTGCCGCCCATCTCTTGGAGAACGATATTGCATTTCATCATCTGTCCGTTCTCACTTTTCTGACTCTGCACAGCGAAGGTCTCACCCTGCTGCACCACTCTCATAATCTGAGTATACATACTATATAATTGTACGAAGAGGTTTCAAGAGCACCAAACCATTTCAGCGTTGTCTTGTTTCTTCGACGCTGCAAAGATATAATGATTTCCAAACGTAAAAGCAAAAAAAAATCCTCCACGAATCCGTTTGGGGGATGTGGGGGATATAGTTTATATTTTTAGGGGATACTATTGGGGGATACTATCTGAACTTTTCCACTCTTTTTGTATTTATCACCGTTCCCGGCTTAGCATACTTGGCGTCTTGAAATTCATCATCCAACTTGTCAGCAATCTCTCTGTAAATGTCACAACATTGTGGCGCATCACAATCAGCAAGTGTCCATTCATTATAGTCATTTTGCTTGAAATAAGAATTTATCTCATGAAAATCGGCCGTAGAACATTTTAGTAAGGTACTGAATGCAGAATTGATCTGGTCAATGAAAAGACGCTGAGTTGACTTCTTCAGCCAATTCTTGTTGAAGAAAACCTTATAAACAATAAACCAATGTTTCTGGGCGTTGAGCGTTTTGTCTTCGATTAAGTCTTTAAGTTTAAGCATCAGCTTGTCTACATCCACATTCTCCTTGAATGCGATGTTCTTGAATACGGCTTCAACCTTCATTCTGCTATGCTCCTTGGCAATCTGATAAGAAAGATACTTATCGAGAAAATCGTAAATATCGTTGTAGGTCTGTTCTTTCTGTTCCAGAATATAAGCAACAATCAGTTTGATATTCCTGCCATTGTTGTGAAATACCTGTCCGAATCGGCAAGCGAAAAGAATATTAGCCCGTTCTACGACAATGGTATTCTTCAGCTGGGTAGCATCAGGATAGATAAGCGCTTCATCCTGGCTGTCCTGCATGTAGATTAGCTCCAATCTCTCCTCATTTTCCTCACGATAACGTTTCAGTACCTTCCGGAACAGGTCTTCGTAATAGGTTTCACTGATGAAGGATTGTCTGAAACCATGAAATCCCTCATCAAGCATGAGGATGATGTCATTGATCATTTTGCGCATTTCTTCTCCTTCATAGTCTTTATAGTTGGTAAGCATAGGTTCCAATTCTATCTTAACCTGATAGAATCGCTCTTTCTTATCATCCAGCAAAGACCATGCAATATTTTCTTTCAACAAATTCAGTAAATCGAAAATATCTCTCACATAATTACGCAAGATTAGTTTCCAGGCTGTTATTACTTCCTCTTTGTTTGTTTCCACTTCTTCTTTGCCCAAAAGGCGAAAGCTGAATTTGAATCGGGCGGCTTTATCTTCCAGCAATGTCAGTTGCTCATCTTGTTCCTCTGTCTGCATATTACTTTTCTAGGTTTGTTTGTTATGTTGTTTAAATAAGCGGCATGGGGTTCCCTGTAAGTACCAGTATTAAGGTACCTGCAAGAACCTACGACAAGGTACAAACAAGTACTGCCCACGCCGTAGAGGAGTGGACGCCTTGCTGTCACCTTCTTCTTGTCGTTTTTGAATTTTGCAGGTTCTAAATACTGTAGAAGTGCAGATAATCAGCGTCAATATCTATATGTTATTTTTCTTGTTTACTTTCTGTTTCTTACTTCAAAATTTAAAGGGTTGATACTACGTTTTCTTCATCATCCGCCCAGTGGTCGCATTGGCGCATCACGGTTTCCAGCGCCTTTTCTGCACCCTCTGGTGGATACTTATACTTCTTGAGCAGTCGCTTCACCATCACTCGCATCTTCGCCCTCGCCGATTCCTTCCGGTTCCAGTCGATGGTGCGGTTGCGGTGCAAGACTTCTGTCAATTCCCGGGTCAGCGCCACAAACTCCTCGTCGGAGTAAGCCTGCCGCACACCTTCGGGCGTGGAGAGCGCATCATAGAATGCCTTCTCCTCGGGCGAAAGTCCCAGGTCGTTGCCCTCTGCTTCTGCCTGCTTCATCTGCTGAGCCATCTTCAACAGCTCCTCTATCACTTCCTCGTTGGTGAGCAAGCCCTTCAGATAGTTGGAGAGACTCTGGCTGAGCATGTCGGAGAAGAGGTCGCTCTGAACCACGTTGGTCTTCTTCTGCTGCTTGATTTTCTCTTTCATCAGTTTGGTGAGCAGTTCCACCGCAAGATTCCGCTCCTTCATGTTCTTCACCTCCTGGATGAAGGCGTCGTCGAAGAGCGAGAACTCTATCTGGCGGTCGCCGAAGAGATTGATGACTCCGTCGGTCTTCACGCTCTGGCGGAGCAGGTCGCCGATGCGCTCGTTGATTTCATGTCGGCTGATCTTGCCCTTCTGCGAGAGTTTGAGCATCATCACGCGCAGCGCATCCATATAGCACACCTCCGCCTTCTGCTGCTCATTCAGGAGCGAACGGCAGAGCGTGGTGGCGTTGTGAAGCAGATTGCTGTGCTCCATGAAATTCTTCTTGCGCTGAACCATGGCTGGAGAACTCAGGAAGTTGGCTCCGCTCGTAATGGCGAGTGCCCGCTTCGAGTTGTCCTGTTCGAAGAAGCCGGAATAGTCGAAACCATGAAGCTGGTCTCGGCAGATTTCCATCTCTTCCTTCCATTTCACCAGGGCGGTCTTGGCGATGTCGGGGTCTCCGAAGCGGCGGCGGTCACGGTTGGTGTACTGCTGCATGGCACTCTTCAGCGCCTGCGCAATGCCTACGTAATCCACTATCAGTCCGCCTTCCTTGCCCGGGAACACACGGTTTACACGGGCTATTGCCTGCATCAGGTTATGACCGCTCATCGGCTTATATACGTACATGGTGGCGAGCGACGGAACATCGAAGCCCGTGAGCCACATATCTCTTACGATGGCGATTTTCATCTCATCGTCGTTGTCCTTGAATTTTCTTGCCAGTTCCTTCTTGTAGGCTTCGTTGCCTATAATCGGCTGCCAGTCTTCGGGGTCCTGGTTCGAACCGCTCATCACCACCTTTACTTTCTCCGTCCACCCGGGGCGAAGCTCCAGCATCTTGCGGTAGATTTTGATGGCGATGCTTCGGGTCAGCGCCACGATCATTGCCTTGCCGGTGAGTTCCTGCGCACGGTTCTGCTCGTAGTGCTGGATGATGTCCCTTACCAGTGTGTCGATGGTGGCGTCTTCGCCCAGGAGTACTTCCAGCCGGCTGTGCTCCTGCTTCGCCTGCCTGATTTGCTCCTCGGTGGCTCCCTCATCGGCTAGGTTGTCGAACTCATCGTTCAGCAGCTTCATCGTGTCTTCATCGAGGTTCAGGTTCACCACACGGCTCTCGTAATAAACCGGACGGGTGGCTCCATCGTCCACCGCCTGACTCATGTCGTAAACGTCGATGTAGTTGCCAAACACTTCCTCCGTGTCTCTGTCGCGGTCGCTGATAGGTGTTCCGGTGAAGCCGATAAACGAGGCGCCTGGCAGGGCTTCTCTCATCTTCTGGCTGAATCCCTTCTTCATGCTCAGGCTCTTGTTGTCCCAGTGCTCCTCGCCGTATTGCGAGCGGTGCGCCTCATCGGTCATCACGATGATGTTGCGGCGGGTGGAGAGTGCCGAATCGCCTTCTTCAAACTTCTGAATGGTGGTGAAGATGATTCCCCCACTCTTTCGGTTACGGAGCAGATTGCCCAGGTCTTCACGGCTCTGGGCGTTCTGTGGTTCCTGACGAAGGAAGTCCTGGCAGCGGCAGAACTGACCGAAGAGCTGGTTGTCGAGGTCCTTGCGGTCGGTTACTACCACGATGGTTACTTCCGGCAGTCGCTGCACCAGCTGGTGGGCGTAGAACACCATGGAGAGGCTCTTGCCCGAACCCTGCGTGTGCCAGAACACGCCGATTTTTCCGTTGCCTTCCACTGCCGTACGGGTGCGCTGCAGGGCTTTGCCCACGGCGTAGTACTGATGGTAGGCGGTAAGAATCTTGGCGTATTTGCCCTGGTTCTTGTCGAAGCAGATGAAGTTCTGCAGAATGTCGAGCAGTCGCTGCTGCTGGAACATGCCGAGGAAGAAGGTGCGATAGTCGGCAAAGAGGGTTGACTCGTATGAGCCGTCTATGGTCTTCCATTCCATGTAGCGTTCTAGCTTGGCGGTGATGGTTCCGGCACGTGTTTCGCTCATGTCGCTGATGACGTTGAAGGCGTTGTAGCTGAAGAGGCTTGGAACGTCCTGCTGATAGTTTCTGATCTGCTTGTAGGCATCTTCGATGGTTGCATCCTCGGAAATGGCGCTTTTCAGCTCCACCACTACGAGGGGCAATCCGTTGACCATCACTACCATATCGCATCGCTTGTTCTTATACTCTTCCACACGCCACTGGTTCACCACCTTGAAGAGGTTTCTTTCGGGATGGTCGAAGTCGATGAGTCTCATCAGGGCTGTTCGTTCTTCGCCATTCTGCAGGAATCCCACCTCCAGACCGTTTTGCATCCAGAGTGTAAACTGCTCGTTGTTCTGTTCTAAAGTACCGATGCTGATATTGGTGATTTGCTTGATTCCTTCATCCAAAGCATCGGCTGGCAGTTCAGGATTAAGCCGTCGCATCGAGGCGACCAAATCGGCACGATAGAAAGGCTCCTTGTAGTCGCGCTCCACGTCGTAGCCACATTCGTACGCATAGCCGAGTTCGTCGCGGAACAGGGCAATGAGCGTCTGCTCGTATGCGTCTTCGGTGAATTTCTTGTCGTCTGCCATATTGTTAATATTTTATATTTTCTTTCTCGTTATTTTCTTTCGTAGCTCTTCTTATTCCGGGACTTCCAGCTCGCCTGACATTAAGCGAGGGAGAAGGGTGTCACGGAGAAGGGAGAGGCGGGTAGATTCCAATCGCAACGAAATCATCTTGCTTAGAATAGGCTCAAATAGTTCATGTACCTTTCCCATTGAATCATTATCTGGAATAGCAACCAAAGCCTCTTCTAAATGACCTCGCTTGATGTGCCCCATTGTAACCGCCTTATCTTTAGCGATACGAATAAACTCTTGCAGATGATGTTTCGTCCAATAATAGTAAAACCATTTTGGATAATCATTTGATGTAACCTTGAATAGGTGTTGATTTAAACCGCAATCCCCACCACACCAAACATCAACCAAAAGCGTTCCTGACCATGAGAAAATCACATCCCCATTATGAATCTTACATTCATCTTTTATGTTACAAGAGCATCTGTCGCTGTCAGTTCCACAGAAACCTTGACCTAATTCTTTTATTTTGAGAACGGGTAAAGAGTCTTCGATGTTTTCAGGAGGGAACTTCTGCATAGCGAGACCATTCATATAAGAAGCAATCTCTGTTAGCCTTCCTACTTTCCATCCTTCAGGAATCATTCCCAATTCACTATCCACGAACTTACCATCCTTGAAAGGCTCAAAGTCAACGAACCAATTCTTGAAAATAGCCTGCGCCATCTCCTCCAAATCAGCATTGATTTTGTTGTTCAACTCTATCTTCCGGTCGAGAGAAGAAAGGATGGAGGCAATGCGGCGCTGATTGGAAATGCTTGGCAACTTAACAGAAAATGAATTAAGAATAGTCACAGTTAGGAACTTTGTGGAAGTTCCCTGTGACATATTTTTCAATTGCTTTAAGCATAAAGATAATGCATAGTACAAAAATTTTATATCAACTTTTCCTCTTATTGGAGTAATAACATAAGTTCTTTGATATGCATTAAATTTTCCCTTATAGTATTTTATACTAAAATTACCTTCTGCATTATTTCCTGCTAGTAAAATCGCCTCTTGATCAAAAGCGTAACTATTGATTCGGAGTGTTTCAGGTGAACATGTAAAGAAAGGATATTCGCCATTACTTATAGCTGCATTAGAATTTAATTTTCCTGTTTTGAATATAGCGATTTTTCCAAGAGTAACTTCTTTCCACTCCATACTTTACACCTCCCATCCAATTTTCTTCAACTGCAATCTGATCTCTTCTTCCTGCTTCTTGCTTTCCTCAAACAGCTGCTTCAGCTCTCCGGTGAGATTCGTCATTTTCTCCTCGAAAGGCACTCCGTCGCCTTCGTCTTCGGCGATTCCTACGTATCTGCCAGGAGTCAGGATGAAGTCCTGAGCAGCAATCTGCTCAGTGGTGCATACGGCACAGAAGCCCTTTTCATCCTCCAGAGTTCCCTGCTGGAAGGCATGGAAGGTGTCGGAGATTTTCTTAATATCTGTATCAGGCATCAGCTCACGAAGCTTGCGGGTTACCATTGAGCCTAAGTTGCGAGCATCGATAAACACGGTCTTGCCCTTCTGCGCCTTGTTGCGGCTGATAAACCAAAGACTTACAGGAATACCCGTACTGTAGAACAGCTGCGAAGGCAAAGCTACGATTCCCTCTACCAGGTCGGCTTCGATGATGGCTTGGCGAATCTGTCCCTCGCCGCCACTCTGACTCGAAAGCGCACCATTCGCCAGCACCAAACCAATCTTTCCGTTAGGTGCCAGATGGTGAATCATGTGCTGCATCCACGCAAAGTTGGCATTGCCAGCAGGTGGCAAACCATACTGCCAGCGCACGTCTTCCTGAAGCGCACTCTGTCCCCAGTCGCTGAGATTGAAAGGAGGATTGGCAAGAATGAAATCTGCCTTCAGCGTAGGGTGCTGGTCATCTAAGAAACTGTCTGCATATACTCTACCCAGATTCGCTTCCAAACCATGGATGGCAAGGTTCATTTGCGCAATCTTCCAAGTATCAGGGTTCGATTCCTGTCCGTAGATACTGATTTTACGCAGGTTCCCCTTGTGACGATCTATAAACTTGGCACTCTGCACAAACATACCGCCCGAACCGCAGCAAGGGTCAAAGACTCTACCCTCGTAAGGCTCAAGAATCTCCACCAGTGTGCGGACAATGCAGGAAGGCGTATAGAACTCACCAGCGTTCTTTCCCTCCTGAGAGGCAAACTTCTGCAAGCAATATTCATAGGCTCTACCCAAGAGGTCTTTCTCCTCGCCAGCATCATGCATTTCTATGTTGGTAAAGAGATCTACTACTTCACCTAATTTGTTTTTAGGCAGTTCCGGACGGGCAAAATTACCGGGCAGAACATTCTTCAATCTTTCGTTCTCACGCTCAATAGCGATGAGCGCTTCATCTATCACCACGCCTATTTGCGGTGTGTGGGCAGCAGCGCTAATCTTGCCCCATCGAGCCTCAGCAGGCACGTAGAAGATGTTCTCGGCAGTGTATTCGTCCTTATCTTCCGGGTCGGCGTATTCGTCGCCCTGCAGCTCCTGGAACTTCTGGTCGAAGCGGTCGCTGATGTATTTCAGGAAGATGAGTCCGAGCACCACGCCCTTGTACTGTGATGCATCGAGACTGCCTCGCAAAATGTCGGCAGCCTTCCATATTTTCTCTTCAAAACCTATGCTGATTGTATCTTGTTTCTTAGCCATAATATGTTTATTTTTCTACGAGCACAAGCTTCCATTCCTCATTCTGCAGAACGAGGGTCCCGTTGTTGTCCGTAATGGTGAATATCTGATTATCTATCTGTATTTTGTTCTCCTTTATTAAATAGGTGTAGTGACCGCAAGGGATGATTTCGGTGGTAGTTTGGGTTATTTTACCGCCTTCGTCGAAGTGGTTCACTTCCGTCGTTTCGGAGAAAGAAATCGCATCTGAGGTGAAACTGCAGAACAAAGGAGCCTCTTTTACGTCGATAAAGATACTTCCAACGCGCTGATAAAGGGCTGAAATCTGCCATTCGTGGGCTAAAAATGTGGTTTCGTAATCGAAAACCTCTGATTTTTCTGTTTCTTCGTCGCTAGAACAGGCGGTGGAAGAAAGCATAAAAAAAGCGACTATTATCATATAAAAATAAGATAATATTCGCCTGCGGATAAGAACATGATGATATTGGACTAACTTTGCCTGAGCAAAATTACCCCCCCCCTAAAGCTTTGTACGTCAAGAAGTTACACCTTTTCATCTTAGTACTGTTATTATGTAGTTTCTAGCTTTCCAGACTATTGCTACGTCAATAATTTGTTAATTGCTAGCAAAGATAATAAAAAGTTGGCAAACCCAAGAATTTTATCACGTTATTTAACGGAAAAATGCAAAATATGGGGGTTAGGAAGATGTTTTACCCCCTCTTCTAAGGGTAAAAAATGCCCCTCCTCGGACGTGAAACCATGCTCCAAAGGTAGGTATTTTTGACAAATACAATGAATTGTGGATATAAAAATGAACACTAGAGCGGCGTAATGTGCAGTATTTCATATCAGAGAATGTAGATTATTATTATACTCACACAAATGAAGTACAACTGATACAAGCTTTCGTAATCATCTCATACACAAGCAATTTATGACTATTACATACTCTAACAAACAACCCATTCAAGCATTACATTTAGTGGGTCATTAGGTCAAAGTCATTTAGGGTCATTATGTTTTCCGAGAGTTAAAAAGTCACTATAGATATATATAAATAAATATTTATATATACTATAGCAGTGAAAGTGACATTTACTTTTTCAAATGACCCTAAATGACATTGACACCAAATGACCCCTTTTCATTTCTTCAGCTACTTCCGAGTCTTTTCTTGCTTTTTCATTGTTTCTGCAATAAAGTTCAGATAAAAAATCAATAGAACTTATTGTATTACAGCTACTTATAGCTTTTCTCACATAGAAAGTCAGGGTGAAAGCTTGCATTCTGCCCGAAAATGTTGTATCTTTGCA
>OHAC01001033.1_pt1 | contig 27031 bp, 28 predicted proteins | sample 1577051 | NCBI WGS metagenome assembly OHAC01 (sample SAMEA3541499, study PRJEB24748) | human gut metagenome | biome: human gut; feature: human-associated habitat; material: faeces | place: China | collected 2012 | reverse complement strand
CTAATCTGTGATATAGTGTAATCAGTTCAGTTTGGGAATGATGCTGACATGATTGATTCTTTTCATTTACCTCCAAGTATTTTTGACAACTGCCGGGTCTCAACAGCCTGGCAGCATTGGAACATAGCTCAGTCGGTGAGAGCAGCTGGCTTATAACCAGTGTTGTCGAAGGTTCGAGTCCTTCTGTTCCGATTCCCCTGATTGGGGCATATAAGAATCCTTTCTCAAAATAATATTTTCCACAGGAAGACATCTGGCAGTGCCGGGTGTCTTTTTGTGTACTCAAAAATAACAACAGAACAAAGGAAGGTGAGGTGATTGGCAAACAATGAAAACTTAGTTCAATATAGTGGACGAAGTCGAAAGGAAGTCGAGGAAATTAACAGAAAAGGCGGTCAGGCATCCGGGAAGGCAAGGCGGCGAAAAGCAGAGTTCCGGAAGACGTTGAACGCCCTGCTGACAGCGGAGATTGACAACCCGGAGTGGAAGCCGTTCCTGGAGTCGATCGGCCTGGACTGTACACTTGAATCTGCGATGCTGGCGGCTCAGATCCGGGAAGCGATGCAGGGCAATACAAAAGCCGCTTACTTCGTGGCTCAGTATGCAGGGCAGAACGGAGCGGCAGAGGAAGACATCCGCAACAAGGAAGCAGATACAGAGCTTAAGAAAGCGAGAAAACAGGCAGTCACAGGTGAGAATGAGACGGACGAGGCACTTGAGAAGCTGGATGCGATACTGAAGGAGGTGCGTGACAATGCAGTTGAGCAAAATGCAGAATGAATACATCGTGAACGCAACGCACCGCTGGAACATTAAATCCGGGGCAGTACGTTCCGGGAAGTCTTTTGTGGATACGGCTTTCGTCATTCCGTTCCGGATCCGTGAGAGAGCGGGAAAACCGGGGCTGAACGTGATCCTTGGCGTGTCGAAGGAATCCATCGAGCGAAACGTGCTCCAGCCGATGCGCGAGGTCTACACCGACAAGCTGGTCGGCAACATCAATAACCGCAACGTTGCAAGGGTATGCGGGGAGGATGTCTACTGCCTGGGGGCGGAGAAGGTCAGCCAGGTTGCCAAGATCCAGGGTGCGAGCATCAAATACTGCTACGGGGATGAGATCGCCAAGTGGAACAAAGAAGTGTTCCAGATGCTCAAATCACGACTCGATAAGCCTTACAGCTGCTTTGACGGGTCATGCAACCCGGAGCATCCTACCCACTGGCTGAAAGAGTTCCTGGACACACCGGAGCTTGATATCTACCTGCAAAAGTACACGATCTTTGACAATCCGTATCTGGATCCGGCTTTTGTGGAGCAGCTCTGCAGGGAATACGATGGCACCATCTACTACGACCGCCTGATCTTAGGGCTCTGGAAGCGTGCAGACGGTTCGATCTACAAGAAGTTTGCGGACCACCCGGAAGCGTTCCGGTGCAGAATCGTAGGACGCCCTGGCAGTAACCCGGACTGTAAGGAGTTCCGGAAGCAGGACCTTGTATCCATCGAGGTCGGTCTGGACTTCGGCGGCAGCCAGTCCGGCCATGCGTTCGTGGCAAGAGGGTACACGGACAATTACCGGGAAGTGATCGCCCTGAAATCCCGCCGGGTCATGGCAAAAGAGAAAGACGACCCGATCGACAGCAACCGCCTGGATGATCTGTTCTGCGATTTCGTGCAGGATGTGATCGACCAGTATGCGAACGTTGTAAGGCACTGGGATACCATCGAATACTGCAACGTAGAAACGATCTTCTGGGACAATGCAGAAACCGTGCTGGGTAATTCCATACGGAACGCAGTCGAGAAGCGTTTCCCGTGGATCAGCGTGAGACCGGCAAAGAAGAAACGGGTAAATGACCGTATCAATGCGACCGTCAGGCTCATGGGAGCCGGGCGGTTTTTTCTTACAGACGACTGCGAGAGCCTGAAAACAGCATTTTCGGATGCGGTCTGGGACAAGGAGAAACAGGATGATGAGCGGCTGGATGATGGCAGCACGGACATAGACAGCCTGGATGCGTTCGAGTACACCATAGAACGCGACCTGAAGGAACTCATCCGGGAGGTGGAGGATGTTTGATTTTGCAAAAAGGATATGGAGAGAGGTGAGGAGATTGTTTGATTATACGACACTGAAAACAGTCCTGGGGCGTGAGCTGACGCTGTCACAGTCCATGGTCGAAGCCCTGGAAAGCTGGGGCGGCATGATGGACGGAAAGGCACCGTGGTGCGTGGATCCGGTGGTGTCGCTTCGGATCGAGTCCGGTATCTGCCGTGAATTTTCGGATGCGGTGCTGGTTGAGATGGAAAGCTCCATCCTGAACAATGACCGGCTGGATGCGGCTTACCAGAGGGGGCTGCTGGATCTGAACGAGAATTTACAGGATGGTCTTGGCTTCGGTTCTTTTATCCTGCGGCCGCTGGGGGCGGACAGGACCGAGTTCGTCACGGCTGATAAGTTCGTGCCGGTCCGCTTCGATGATTCCGGGAAACCGGTCGATGTCGCTTTTCTGACCGTTAAACGGGTGGGGGAATATGACTATTACACGAAAATGGAGCGTCATTACTTCACAAACGGAAACCTGACGATTGAAAACAAGTGCTACCATTCGCTCGACCGGAATCACCTCGGTACACCATGCAGCCTGGATGCGGTGGAAGAATGGGCAGACACCAACCCGGGACCGGTAACGTATCCAGGAATGGACCGCATGGACTTCGGGTACTACCGGAACCCGCTCAAAAACCGGATCGACGGTTCTTTCTGCGGGGTGTCGATCTTTGACGCTGCCACAGGTCTGATCCGCAAGGCAGACATCCAGGCGGCAAGGCTCGACTGGGAGTATGAATCCGGCGAGCGTGCCGTGCATGTGGATGAACGTGCACTGAAACGCGGGGGCAGGGGCGTACGGATGGCACAGCTCAATAAACGCCTGTACCGCGGCCTGAACATCGAGGACGGCAAGGACAAGGAACTGCTGCGGGAATATTCCCCGGCGATGCGGGACGCTTCCTACATTGCCGGCCTTGAGAAATATTACCGGAACATCGAGTTCACGGTCGGGCTTGCCTACGGCGACCTGTCAGACGTTCAGGAGGTGTCTAAGACAGCGACTGAGGTACGTGTCTCGAAAGCACGGAAATACAACCGTGTGACAGCGATCCAGGAGAACCTGAAAGAGTGCCTGGAGGATTATGCCGCTGCCCTGGCATTCTATAACAGCATGTACCATTCCGGTTATGAATTTGCCTGTAAGTTCAACGATTCCATCCTGACAGATGAGGATTCCGAACGGCAGCAGGACCGCCAGGACGTTTCTATGGGTGTGATGTCTGCGGTTGAATACCGTATGAAGTGGTACAACGAGGATGAGGCGACAGCCAAAAAGAACCTGCCGGAACAAAACACCGTGATGGAGTGATGCCATGGCAGGGGAGAGGACAGCACCGGATGTGCAGCGGATGGGATTGCAGGCTGAGAAGATCTGGAGGGAAGCAGAGCGGCGTATCATGGAGGATGTCATCCGCAGGATAAAAAAGAGTGGTGAGATCACATCAACGGCAGACTACCAGATCAACAGGCTGATCGAGATGGGCAAGTCCCGGGAAGAGGTGGAACGGATCATCAAGGAGGCGCTGGGGGCAACCTGGCCGGAAATGTTCGAGATCTATGAACAGGTCAATGATGATTTCCTGACGCCGGAGGACAACAAGTGGCTGCAACAGATCACAGAGGCAGCCAGGAAGCAGACAAAAGACACGCTCGTTAATATGGCACAGAGCTACGGATTTTCAGTCCTGATGGCAGGGAAGCGGGTGTTCACACCATTTGCCGAGTACTACCAGAAATACGTGGATACGGCCATCCAGGACGTTGTGACGGGCGGCACAGACTACAACTCAGCGATCCGGAAAGTCGTCACGCAGATGACGAACAGCGGGCTGAGGGTAGTGGATTACGCTTCCGGCCATACCAACCGGGCAGACGTAGCAGCACGCAGAGCCGTCCTTACAGGCGTGAACCAGATCACGGCACAGGTCAGTGAGCACAACGCAGAAAAACTCGATACAGAGTATTTTGAAGTGTCCTGGCACCCATGTGCGAGGCCGGATCACCAGACATGGCAGGGCAAAGTATTCAGCAGAAAACAGTTGGAAACGGTCTGCGGCTATGGGACAGTAACAGGATTGTGCGGTGCAAACTGCCGGCATACGTTCCATCCGTTCATTCCCGGTGTTTCTGAACGACTCTATCCGGATGACTGGCTGGAAGAACAGAACCAGAAAGAAGCCAAAACAAAGGAATGGAACGGCAAGCAGCTCAATGCCTACGAACAGACCCAGCAGCAGAGGAAGATGGAGACCGCCATGCGTGCCCAGCGCCAGAAGATTCGGCTGTTGCAGGAAGCCGGAGCTGACAAGGACGACATCATGCTGGAAAAAGCAAAGTACCAGGGACAGCTGAACGAGTATAAGCAGTTCAGCAAGAAGATGGGACTTCTGGAACAGCGTGAACGAATCTATCAGGACGGACTGGGCAAGGTAGCGACCAACACGAAACAGCAGAACGCACGCTATACGCCGGAAATGATGCGAAATGCAAAGAAAGACTCTGAGGAATGGAAAAAATACAAAGATATTTTGGGCGAAGATGCAGGAAGTCTTGCACAGTATCGACAAACAAAGTATAATGATCCTGAAAAGTGGAATCGTATCAAAGATAATGCAGCACAAACGGTAAAAATCAATAAGTTTAAAGCTGATCTAAGCAACGGAAATGTAAACATCAATGTTAAGCAACAAAAGCAGATGGAACATATCCAAGGAACAAAAAAATGGCAGCAAAGAGTAAAACGCGAAATAAAAAGCGGGAAAGCTCCAGATATGTTCTATAAAGATGTTGATGTCGAAAGTCTTATAAAAAAATATGCAGGAAACGGGAAAATACAATTCAGAAAAGGTCAGGAATATCCAATAGAGTATATAGATGCAGATACATACATCGGTAAATCATTTGATTTTGCAACCATGAAATACAAGGACACAAAAAGGTTTGCAATCAGATATTCGTCCAAAGGTGTACATTTGCATCCTGTGCCAGAAAGGAGCTAATATGCCGGAAGTATTAAAAAAGTTATATATGATGACAGCGAATAATAAATATATAAGAGTTAGATTATCCGATGAAAAAATAGTTGAATGTACAGTGGACTGTCTTACTTATGCAAATAAATCAGATGAAGATGATACAGATGAACCGGTTGCATTGGTTATTTTGCGGGACGGAGGGGAGATGCTTCTGTCAGAAAGTGACATTCTGGAAATTATGAAATAGTCCAAGCACGCAGAGATGCGTGCTATTTTTATACCATTTTTAAGGAGGTGAGAAACATAAAAAGCAAAACCTACGAAGAATTTGTTGAAAAATTCAAACCGAAGAAAACGACAGACGACTGCTATACACCGCCGGAAATATACGAAGTCATAAAGGACTGGGTGTGCAAACGTTACAATATCGATCCTGGGAACGTGATCCGCCCATTCTGGCCGGGCGGCGATTACGAAAAAGACGAGTACCCGCCGGGATGTGTGGTGGTGGACAACCCGCCTTTTTCTATCCTGAAAGATATATGTGAATTTTATCTGGAACGGGGCATCCCGTTCTTTTTGTTTGCCCCGGCACTCACGGCGTTAAATGGTAAGACTACCTGGGACAGGATGAACCACATTATGTGCGACTGCACGATCGTGTACGAAAACGGGGCAACGGTGAAGACATCGTTCGTCACCAGCTTCGAACCGGAAACGGCAGCGGAGACATCACCGGAGCTGACCAGGCTGGTGAATGATACAACGGAAAAGCTGAGGCAGGAAAAGTCCCGGACATTGCCAAAGTATATGAAAATGTTCCAGAAGATGAGGGGGGTGAATTAAGTATATGTTAGTACCAGCTATATTGTATAAAGAAGAGATAATTAAAGAGTTTCAGAAATTATATTATACAGAAGATATGTTTTATTATACTGGCTGTTTGGCACAATGGTATCCTAATATTAAGGATATTCCTGACGATGGTGATTTTGATTATGCAATCGTAAATAATGCTGGTAAACTCATTGGTTATCTTTCGTATAAAGCAGATTATTATTGCTCAAAAGTCTATAATTTTGGATTAGTTTCTTTTGATAGGGGAAATCCAATTATAGGTAATGACTTATATAAAAAGTTAGAAGAACTTGTTCCATGTTTTCACCGTATTGAATGGAGAATGGTTGGTGGAAATCCTGTTGAAAAACATTATGATAAGTTTTGCAAATTGCATAATGGTAAAAAGCATATATTAAAAGACTCAATAAGAGATAAAAACGGAAATTATCACGATGATATTATTTACGAAATAGTTAAAGTCCAGCGGTGTGATGTCAAGAGATAAATAATAAAAAAAGCATGAGTATCCGGATCATATCGTCACCGCTGCCATGATGCAGAAAATGGCACGTTACGGCGTACATTTCCGGGTAAGGCGTGAAGAATGCCAGCTTGTGCAAACCCTGGACGCCCAGAGAGCCATGAAAAAAGGGATTTACGGGGCAGGACTCCTGCTGTCAGACCAGGCGGCAGCCAGGAAGCAGAACGCAGAAAAGCAGGCGGCAGAAAAGCAGGCGGCAGGAAATGCAGGAAGCGTCATCCGTTATGGGCTCTCGGAGCGTGAGAGGGAACTGGTGGAGGAATTAAATAAATCAACATTAGGTTAAGAAAGAGAGGAATAAAAACATGAAGAAATTATTTATCAGCCAGCCAATGAAAGGCAAATCAGATGAGGAAATTTTAAGAGAAAGAAAAAAAGCGATCCAGCGTGCGGAAAGACTGTTAAATGAGCCGGTGGAGGTAATCGACAGCTTTTTCCAGAGTGCACCGGCAGACGCAAAACCGCTCTGGTTTCTGGGGAAATCCCTGGAACTTCTGGCGGGTGCTGATATTGCGTATTTCACAAAAGACTGGGAAGGAGCAAGAGGCTGCCGTATCGAACGCACTTGTGCATTGGAATATGGGATTGAAACAGTTGTGGAAGATTATTCCAATGACTGAACACTACACCGTCACAAAAGACGCAGACAGGCTTGCACCGAACTGGCTGGTGAGCCGGATCAATTACAAGACAATCAAATTCATATATCGGGACATTGACGGACACGCAGAGCTGAAGGGGGTGAGGATTGGCGATGAAGTGGCACAGATCGGCGACACGGTACAGTTCAACGGCAGACGGTTATCCGTAGAAAGGCGGTGATCCAGGCATCTCCCTTTAAGGCACGGGGTCAGGTGTCTTATTTTTATGCCCTGCCATAAGGCGTAAAACTGGGCAGTTACCCGGCCGGAGGTCTGACCGGCTATATCCCACACCGCTGAAAGAGCGGTCAATAAAACATTTCAGGAGGAACGAAGCAATGAAAAATATCTATGAGATTCTGAAAGATTACGGTCTGGAGATCCCGGAAGAGAAAAGGGCAGATTTTGACAAGTCCTGGAAGGAGAACTACCGCACCAAAAACGAGTACGACAAAGCAGTGAACCAGCGGGACGAGTACAAGACTTCACTGGATACGGTAAACGGGAAGCTCAAGGAGTTTGAGGGCGTGGATGTCGCAGACCTCAAAGGGCAGATCACAAAACTCCAGGACGACTTGAAAACGCAGAAAGAGACGTATGACGCAAAGGAAGCAGAACGTCTGTTTACGGATTCCGTCAGATCTGCGATCAAGGAAGCAGGAGGCAGAAATGCAAAGGCGGTCATGGCACTGCTTGACATGGATGCCTTGAGGGAATCCAAAGACCAGAGTGCGGACATCAAGAAAGCACTGGATGCCGCAAAAGAGTCTGACGCTTATCTGTTTGGATCAGATGAACCATTCAAGAATCCGGTCGGACCGTCCGGCGGAAACGGCGGCACGGACTCGACACTGGCTGCCATGAGGGCAGCGGCAGGATTACCACCTGCGGAAAGCAAATAGAAAAGGAGAGATGAAACATGGCAAACACAATTGCATTAGCAAAAAATTATCTGGATATCATTGACGAGGTGTACAAAAGTGCATCTGTGACCGCAGATCTGACCAGCGACGCGAGCATGATGCGTGCCGGAGCGAACGTAAGTGAGATCTTATACCCGCAGATCGAGGTTGGAGGACTGGGAAATTATGACCGCAATTCCGGTTATACTTCTGCGGCTGTATCACTGAAATGGGCGACCGCACGCTTCAACTATGACCGTGGTGCAAAGCTGGAAGTGGATACGATGGACAACCAGGAATCTATGAACCTGGCATTTACGAGGGCAGGAGCAGAGCTGCAGAGAACCAGGGTAGCACCGGAAGCAGATGCCTTTACCTTTGCGACCATCTGCGGATTTGACGGCATCACAAAGAAAGCGGAGAACCTGGCAGATGCAGAAGCATTCCTGAAAGCCCTGATCGAGGCAAAGAACGTGATGGATGAGGACGAAGTGCCGGAAGAGGGCAGGATCCTGTATGCGACCCCGACACTGATGAACGGGGTCATGGCACTGGACACAACGAAGTCCCGTGAGATCCTGAACGCATTCAACATCAAGAAGAAGGTGCCGCAGTCCAGATTCTATACAGCGATCCATCTGCTTGACGGAAAGAGCGAGGGTGAGGAAGCCGGACATTACACGAGAGGTACGGCTTCCTACGAAAAGACGAAGGATTCTTCGGTGGTATCCGGGAAAACCTACTACACACAGAGCGGCAGCAGCTATGAAGCGGTCAAAAGCCCGGCAGTGGGAAGCATTTCTACCTACTACGAAAAAATTTCGGAAGAAGGCAAGGACATCAACTTCATGATCATCCATAAACCGGCGATCATCAAATTTGATAAGCACATTGCGAGCGACATCATCCCGGCAAGCCTGAACGCAAATGCAGACGGTGATATCCTGAAATACCGCAAGTATGGCCTGGTGGATTACTACCGCAACAAAGCGGCCGGCTTCTACGTGTCACACAAAGCCTGAGGGGGGCGGCCTATGACACAGTATACTGATTATACATTCTATACAGGGCAGTATGGCGGTGAGCTGACGGAAGAACAGTTCCGCAGGGTGATCGTGCCGGTGTCGGGCTACATCCGGAGGATCACGTTCGACCGTGCGGACAGATCCATGGAAGAAGTGCAGCATGCCGCCTGTGCGTGCTGTGACCTTCTGCACGCAGACCAGTCAGCAAAGGCAGAACACCAGGGAAAAGAGGTCGCATCAGAAAACATTGACGGCTATTCTGTTTCGTATGTACAGGAACAGGGTGGCAAAACTGCCCAGGAGATACTGGCGGGCAAGATCTACCAGACGGCGGCGTTGTACCTGGAATCGACCGGCCTGTTGGATATGGGGGTGTATGACGATGCTGACCAACACTGACGCAACCCTCTTCCACCGCCGTTACAATCCGGAAACTCGTCTGGATGAGTGGGGGAGCGTATACATCCCGGCTGTTTGGTGGCATGAGGCGGAACAGTCCAGCGTCACCACGGAAGGCAGGAAGACCGCGGATGCCTATACGGTCCGAATCCCGAATATAACAGTCCCGGTCAAAAAGGATGATTACCTGGTAAGGGGGCAGTGCAGCATGCAGATGAAGACGGCGAAAGACCTGGCCGGTACGGAGCACTTCAAGGTGTCGGCGGCAAACTACAACCGGTACGGAGGAAATCCGCACATCAAGGTGACAGGGGGTGCATGATGGCAGAGACCAGGAAAACGTTCCAGATCCAGCAGCCGCAGAACGTCCGCTACAGCGGGCATGGCAGCGGCGGGATGTTTACGGCAAGGATGGAATGGGATGCCTCCCTTGCGGCAAGGCTCAACGGAAACCTTGCCAGGGCACAGACCTATGTGGATCAGACCTGCATAGACCGTATGGAACCGGAAACACCGTTCCGAAGCGGCACACTGCGGGATGCGGCAACACTTGGCACGGTCACCGGTTCCGGTCTGATCGTGCAGTCCACACCGTACGCCAGAAGGCAGTACTATGAACACAAAAAGCAGTCCAAATGGTTCGAACGCATGAAGAACCGGCACAAGGACAGCATCCAGAAGGAGGCGGGTAAAATTGCATGCGGAAAGTAGCATCATCGAGAGTATACGCACATTCTTCCTGACCTGTCCGTTTTTACATGACGGCCGGGTCAACGTGGATTACCTGGGGGAGGAGATGAGTTATTCCATCGACCCGCTCCCGTGTGATCCGGTGATCCAGAAATATGTGGATGGCGGGAAAAAGAAGCAGTACCAGTTCGCCATCTGTTCCAAGGAAGCCTATGACGAGGATGCCAGGGTGAATATCGAGAACAGCGGCTTCTACCAGGAGCTTCAGGAGTGGCTGGAAGAATCCTCGGACGATGGGGAGCTTCCGGAGCTGGCGAACGAAAAGCAACATACAATAGCAATCGAAACCTTAAACAGCGGTTACCTGTACGATGCCGAAGCAAATCTTGCTACGTATCGTATTGAGTGCCGCTTGATTTATGAACAGGAGGCTTAAATATATGGCAGAGACAAATAAAAAGAAATTAGTAAAGAGAACAGGCAGGGTAAACTTTTACGGGGTGCCAGCATCCGGAAATGACGAAACGGTAACATTCAGCCGCATGCAGAATTTTACGGCTATGTCGGAATCCAAAAACCCGAGTACCTATGAAAGGAGATATGTGGACAAGGATTCGGATGACAGTGATGTTACCGGATATGGCACCTCATGGTCTTATAACTTTGACATGCATGAAAATGACCCGATCCTTATGGATCTTGCCGGTGTGCATGACGATGAACTGACCGGCGAGACCCGTGACATTGTTGTTGTGGACTTCTTCAACAAGGGCGAAGCTACCGCAGAAGATGAGTACGTAGCAAGAAAGCGTACGGTGTCAGTCCTTCCGGATGCGGCTGGTGACGGAACGGATGCCCTGCAGTATTCTGGAACACTTTCCGTGAAATCGAAGCCGGTCAAAGGTTATGCCAAAGTCGCAGCAGATGGAAATTCCTGCACGTTCCTGGAAAAGCCGACCGTAGGCTGATGACCTGTGAATCCATTATATGAACCACTGCCGAAAAGCGTCGAGGTCGGGGGCATTCCCTACCCGGTCAAGACGGACTTCCGGGCAGTGCTGAAGCTGATACAGGAAGTCAGGCAGACCGAGGAGCCAGAAGCCCGGCTCCTTCTGGTTCTGGGGATATTTAAGGAGATGCCGCAGGACATCCAGGGGGCCGTCCAGGCGGTCACTGGATTTATAGCCGGTGTCCACGCTGGCAGAAACGGACGGGAAGACAATGACAACAGAAAGAAGACGTTCTGCTATGAACAGGATGCACCGTATATCGTCAGTGATTTCTGCAATTATTACGGCATTGACCTGCTGAAATGCAGATACCTGCACTGGTGGAAATTCCAGATGCTGCTGGAAGGCCTGCCGGATGATTCCGGAGTGAAGACCCGCATCGGCTACCGTTCCATCGATGCCGGGAAGATCAGGGACCGGCACGAACGGCAGCGGATCCAGAAGATACAGAAGGCGATCGCACTGAAAGACGAAACAGACGGGGAATATATCAGCGGGTTGTTTGCGGATGCGATGTGGGGCGACTGATAAGACAGGGGGGAGGAAATGGCAGACGGAACATTACGATTTGACACTGAGATCGACGAGAGTGGATTTCAGAAAGGCTTAAAGCGGATCGAGCAGGCGGCGAAAGGTGCAACGCAGCAGACTGCCTCCGGGGCACAGGACGCGGCAAAACAGGCAGAGCAGGCCGTTTCCCAGGCGGCAGAGGAAGCAGGGAAAGATGCAGAAAAAGCGGCAAAGCAGGTGGAAAATGCACTGGGAGATGTACAGGACGCAGCAGAAGACGCAGCGGAAGCGGTCACAGATGCGGCAGAAGATGCCGGGAAAGATGCCGCAGAGTCTGTGCAGGACGCTGTGGACAACATTGTGGAATCTGTGGAAGAAGCAAGCGAAGATGCGGCAGATGCCGCAGCGGAAGCCGCGAAACGTGCACAGGAAGAAATCGAACGCAGTACGAAAGAGACCGAAGAAGAGATCGAGCGTAGTTCCAAACAGACAGAAGAGGACATCGGCGGCGGTTTCGAGGGCGGCTCAGATCGTGCCAGTGCCGCCATGGATGCCCTTGCACAGGCTCTGGTAGCTGCCGGGGTGACTGCATCCGTCAAGGAGATCACGGACGCACTCATGGACTGCACGCAGGCAAGCATGGAGTTCGAAACGGCGATGGCAAAAGTCGGAACGATCGCAGACGAATCACAGAAGCCGCTTGGCGATATGCGGAATGAGATCCTGGCGTTGTCCAGTGAGACCGGTAAGAGTGTCGGGGAACTGGCGGAAGCGACCTACCAGGCCATTTCTGCATCGGTAGCGACCGAAAGCGCCGTGGATTTTGTCGGCACGGCGAACAAGCTGGCTGTCGGTGGATTTTCCGACACCACGACTGCCGTGGACATCCTGACGACCGCCATCAATGCCTATGGCATGTCAGCGGATGATGCAGCGAAGATCTCCGACGTCCTGATTACAACACAGAACTTAGGTAAAACATCCGTTGCACAGCTGGGTGCAAGCATGGGCATGGTCATCCCGCTGGCGGCGGCATACAATATGGATCTGGAAGACCTGTCGGCAAGTTATGCATTGCTGACCGCCAACGGCACACAGACCGCCCAGGCGACGACCTACGTCAAGGCGGCACTGAACGAACTTGGGAGCAGCAGCTCCGTTGTCGGTTCAACGCTCAAGAAGCAGACCGGCAAGACCTTTGCAGAATTGATGGCAGAGGGCAATTCCCTTGGGGATGTGCTGCAGGTTCTTGCTGACAGTGTGGACGGGGACACGACCGCATTCAACAACATGTGGTCGAGTTCCGAGGCTGGGGTTGGCATGCTGTCCATCCTGAACAGCGGAACGTCCAAATATAACAGCCTGGTGCAGTCCATGGAAGGAAGCACCGGGGCGGCAGCCACCGCTTTCGAGAAGATGTCAGAAACCGGGGAGTTTGCCCAGCAGCGTTTCCAGAATGCCACCGAGAACCTGAAAATAGCGATCGGTGATGTGCTTGCGCCTGCATTGATGGAACTCCAGCAGAGCGGGGCAGATGCGATGGAATGGGCAACGGAGTTTGTCAAGGAACACCCGGAAGTTGTGGCGGCAGTCACGGCACTGGCGGCAGCCCTTGCAGTACTGGCAGCGGCACTGGTCGGGTTGCTGGTCGTCCAGCAGGTTACAACAGCATTTACGAAGTTTTCAGCGGCACTCCTTGCGAATCCAGTCGGTGCGGTAGCAGTAGCCCTTACAGCCCTTACAGCGGCAGCCGTGGCATTCGGGGCGGTCATGAAAGACCGGACATCGGAGTCCGTTAAGAACCGGAAGGCGATCGAACAGTGCAAAGATTCCTACGATGAACTGAAAGACAGCATGGAAGAGCATGCGAAAGAGAGAAAAGAAAGCATCAAGAGTGCGAAAACGGAAGCGGCTACCTACCAGAACCTTGCGGACAAACTCTACGAGCTGGCGGATAAGACAAATAAAACAGCTTCAGACAAAGCACAGATGAGCACGATCGTTGACCAGCTCAACGGAGCCATGCCGGAGCTTGGGCTTTCCATTGATGAAACAACCGGGGCACTGAACAGGGAAAAATCCGCAGTGGATGCCGTGATCGATTCCATGAAGCAGCAGGCACTTGCAAATGCTTATCAGGAACAGGCAAACAAGGCGGCTTCTGATCTGGCAGAAGCACAGATACAGCAGGCAGAAGCGGAAGAAGTGCTCTATGACCTGCGGTCGCAGGCAGTCAAGAAGATCAATGAACATAACGCTGCAGTACAGGATGGCACGGAAGCCGTGCAGGAAATGGCGAGCAGTTACGCAGCAGCCGGTGAACCGGTTGACGAATATGCATTACATCTGAACGCCCTGAATGGTCAGATAAAAGAACAGGAAGAAGTCGTTGCCGGCTTACAGGGGACAACTTCGGAAGCAGATGAAAGATACAACAAAATAGCGGAGAAAGCTTACGAGTATAAAACCGCTGTTGAAGAATCAAACCAGGGCGTATCAGACTCCGCAACAGAGATGTCTGAGGAAGTCCAGAAAGCCTATGAGGGCATGAAAACGTCTATTCAGAACAACTTGAAAGGCGTTGTAAATGCATACGAAGATTTTTCGGGCGGTGAAGAGATTTCAGCAGGAGATGTAGTAGCACATCTGAAAAGTGCAGCAAATGGTGTAGATCAGTGGGCAGATAACCTGAGAACTCTTGCAGGACGTGCCGGAGAGGGCATGACGAAAGAGTTTTTTTCATATTTGGTTAATCTGGGACCTCAGAGTGCAAATCTTGTCAAAGCATGCACGGAAATGACCAAAGATCAGTTACAAGATGCAGTGGCAGCATATTCTGAGAGTGGCGGTGAAGCGGCAGAAGCCTATTCAGGGGAATTTGCTGCCGTTATAACCAACTGGGACAGTACTGGACAGGAGATTATACAGAAGGCTGGTGAGGTTGGAGAGAAGAGCGGCAAGGAACACACAGAAAAGGCAAAAAGCGAGATCGAATCCGGCCAAAAGGAAGTCACAGAGGCGGCTAAAAAAGGCGGCGAGGAAGCCGGAAAAGAGTCACAGAAAGCAACAGCGGAAAGCATCGAAAAGAATTCCGGACAGGTCGCACAGGCGGCTGGGAATTCGGTTAAAAAGGCAGAAGATACAGCACTCGGATATTACAGCGGATTCTATAACGTTGGTGCGAACCTGATGCGTGGAACGGCCGCCGGTATGACTGCTAATTCTTCAGCAGTGGAGCAGGCAGCGAGAGAAGCCGTACGAAGGGCTGTTGAAGCGGCAAAAAAAGAGGGAAAGATCCATTCCCCGTCCCATGTTATGCGTGACGAAGTTGGCGCGATGCTTGCGGCTGGTATGGCTGAGGGTGTCGATGATGGAAAAGCAGAGGTTGAAAAAAGTGCCAGAGGTATGGCACGGGTCTCCATTGATGCGACAAAGGATGAGCTGGGCATCCATTCACCGTCCAAAGTATTCAAAGATAAGATTGCACCACATATTATTAATGGACTGGTCGCAGGTGTCAGCAAGGAAGAAGGCAAGCTGAAAAAAGCCATGAAGCGGATGGCACAGAGTGCCGTGGATGCGGCAAAGGAAGTGGATGCATCTAAGGGCGGCTACTCGGATGCGGCTTCGAAGATCCTGGCTGCGATCACGGGCAAGATCGATAAACGGCAGGAACTGCTGACGTCAAAGCTGGGCAATAAGTTTGACGGTTATGTAGACGATGCAATAACTGCACTGGAGAAGAAAGCAGAGAAAAAACAGAAAGAGGCGGAGAAAGCCAAAAAAGGAAAAAAGAAGAAAGAACTCCAAGCCAAGGCAAAAGAGCTGAAAAAAGAAGCCAAGAATGCAAAAGCCTATGCCAAGGATTTTATGTCGAGCTGGAATGAAGCACTTGAGGACGGTCTGGATGAAGCCTATGACAAGATCAGGGAAAAGCTGGAAAAGAAGCTGGACGGGATCTCGGATAAGTACCAGAAAGCCTATGACAAGATCATATCATTCCGCGATGACATGAAAAGGAAGATGTCCGAGCCGGTCAACATGTACGACCTGGACACCCAGCTGACGCAGATCCAGCGCTACCAGAAAGGACTGGACAGGCTCAAGGACAAGATACCAGAAAGCCTCATGGACCAGATCCTTGGCATGGACCTGAACGAGGCAGACAACTTCGTGGAACACCTGAACGCGATGTCAGAAGATGAGCTGGAAGCGTACAAGAAAAAGTGGAATGACCTGCAGGGTACATCCGAAACCTATACCAAGGAATTTTTCAGCAAGCGTCTGACGGACACGAAAGCCGCATGGGAGAATGAGATCACCGAAGTAACGAAGTTCGCACAGGTAGAGATGGACGGGGCAGCCAAAGAGATCGCCAAGAGCCTCATAAGCAGCCTGGATGATGAAAAAGAGACGCTTGGCGGCACGATGAAGACGATCGCCGAAAGTATGATCAAGGAATTTAAGGCGGCGTTCAACATCACGGATGAGGTAAAAGCAGGAACCGCAGCAGCAACAGAAGCAGCAGCGGCACAGGGCAATGCCAAAAGCACCACGGCGGCAAAAAGCAGCAGTACGAAAAAGAGCAAGAATAAGTCAAAAACAAAAAATAATAAGAAGAATTCGACAAAGAAAACAACGAAAACAAAAGCAGCATTGAAAAGCGTGCCAACAACTGCAAGCCAGGCAGCCTTAAAGAGTGTATCGGCAGCCAGAAATATGACCAGGTCGCTGGCAGAAGCCGCGAAATCCCCGGAAGTGACGGCGGCACTTGAAAACCTGCAGACCGCAGTCATGGGTCTTGGGTATGTGAGTGGCAACCCACCGGTCAATGTGAACGTCTCGCCACCACAGGTGAATGTGACGAACAGCCAGCCGGTGCAGGTACAGGCAGAGATCCATACCACGGTTGACCTGGACGGCAGGACAGTAGGCAAGGCGGTTACGCCTTACGTCAATGAAAACATGGGTACGATACAGAGCAGGGAAAGGAGGGGAAGCTGATGGATGTACAGATCGGAAAGTATAAGATGGGCGATTTCGGGCTGAACCTGCTGGGCATGGAGCTTGGCACCCCGGCAGTCCGGAAAAATACCGTGACCATCCCGGGCAGGAACGGTGCACTGGACCTTACGGAAGCCATTGCCGGATTCCCGCTGTATGACAATGCCACACATAAGCTGACATTTGATTTCCAGGACGGCACCTATGATGAGTGGGTGTCAGTAAGCGGCGACCTGCGTGGAAAGATACATGGGCGCAGGCTTCCGGTTGTGCTCGGGAACGACAGCTATTATTACGATGCCAGGGTAAGCGTGGACAGCAGCAAGCTCAACCAGCAGTACAGCCAGGTCGTGATCACACTGGATGCGGCGCCGTATAAGCTGGCACAGAAAACGTCACTGGATGACTGGGAATGGGACAGCTTCGATTTTGAAACGGATATCATCAGAGATTATAAAAATATCCAGGTACCGGGTGAACTGGTTGTCATAGGCGATGTGATGCCAACAGGATGTGTTTTTGAAGCTTCGGCGGCGGTCACGGTGACGTATGATGGAAAACGCTACCAGCTCCCGAAAGGGCGCAGCACAGTGCCCGACATCCTGATCATGGAGGGCGAGCATACAATGAGTTTTAGCGGAAGCGGCACGGTTTCCGTGGAATACAGGGGAGGGCGGTTCTGACAATGTACAAAGTTACACTGGATGGGGCATACCTATACCATCCGTGGATGCAGGACCGCTGCATCACGGAGGGGGCACTGACGCAGGAGGTCAACAAGAACGGCTCCTGTGATGTTTCGGTTGTACTGGATCATCCACTTGCAGGTTCCGTCCTCCGGAGAAAGTCCATTCTGGAAGTGATCCGGTTCGACCTGGCAGGCAGTAAGGAGACAACCTACAGGGGCGTTGTGATGAACACAGTCGAAGATTCCAGCCTGGAAATGGAGATCCAGACGGAAGGCGACCTGGTATTTTTCCAGGACAGCATCATCCGTCCGTTCCACAAGACCGGCGCGGATGTACCGGGAAGGACAACACCGGGGGATTATTTCAAATGGCTGGTCAAAAAGCACAATGAACAGGTGGACGGTTTCAAACAGTTCGCAGTCGGTCAGGTGACTGTCACAGGGGACGCAGAAGACCGGGAACGGAACGGTCACAGCACCACAAGGGACATTCTGGACGAGCTGGTCACGGAAAGCGGCGGTTATATCCGCACACGGACCGTTGGCAGTATGCATTATATTGATTACCTGGCAGAATACGAAGCGGCAGGAGGGCAGGATATCCGGCAGGGGCAGAACGTGGTCGACATCACGAAAAACGTCAAAACAGATGACCTTGCAACGCGTCTGATTCCGCTCGGGTCATCGACATCCAATAATGAATGGCCGGTTACGATCGCCAACGTAAACAATGGAAAGGATTACCTGGAAGATGCAGAAGCGGTAAAAGAGTATGGGATTATCACCAAAACAGTAAGTTTTTCGGACATCCAGGACCCGGCAAAGCTGAAAGAAGAAGGCGAAAAGGCTTTCAGGAAGATCAACGGGGCAAGCGTGGTGACAGAATTATCTGCGATCGACCTGTCGGATGCCGGTTATGATGTGGATATGCTGCGGATCGGTGAGAAGGTCTTTTGTGCAGCGCCCACGTACAACATACAGCAACAGCTGCAGATCACGAAGAAGGTGACAGACCTGTTAAAACCGGCAAATAGCAAGGTCACGCTTGGCGGTACGGCATTGACCTACACACAGCAACAGCTGCGGGCAGGGCAGGGGCGTGTGAAGTACACAACAGTAACAGCGATAACGAATGGGAAGATTGATGAAATCTGTATTTAAAGCTAAAAGAAAGGAAGAAGAACAGGATGGCAAATTTTTTAGATACAACGGGCTTAACTTATCTTTGGGAGAAGATCAAGAAAGTACTTGGCGAAAAGGTAGACAAGGTAGACGGAAAGGGGCTGTCTTCAAATGACTATACGACAGCAGAGAAGGATAAACTGGGTGGGATCGCAGCCGGTGCGAACAAATATGTACATCCGGCCTATACACCAAAGACAAACGGACTGTATAAAGTGACCGTGGATGCGGCAGGACACGTATCCGGCACGAACCCGGTGACAAAAACAGACATCACCGGCCTGGGCATCCCGGCATCCAATACGACCTACTCCGATTTCAAAGGTGCGACAGCTGACGCAGCAGGTGCACACGGACTGGTACCGGCACCGGCCAAAGGCGGTACTGCCAAACTCCTGAGCGGTAAAGGGACATGGGAATCCATGGAAATGGCCTACGTCGAGGAAAGTTATACGGAAGCTTCTGTCGGGGTCACTTTTGCCGGAAGTACCGTAAAAGCAAGGATCCCAGTCGCTGCTGCCGATAAGATGGGTCTTATGTCCCCGTTGATGTTCACGAAACTGAACGGTCTGCCGACAAATGAAGACTTGTCCGGCACTTACGCGAAAAAGAGCGACATCGCAGGTGTATACAAGTACAAAGGAACCCTGGCAGATGCAACGAAACTGCCGGCTGCAGGACGGGTGACCGGTGATGTGTACAACCTGGAAGCGGCATCTGATTACGGGCCGGCAGGAACAAACGTGGCCTGGGACGGCAAGGCATGGGATGCCCTGGGCGGCATGTTCGTAGTCGATGCCATCACCAACGCTGAAATTGATGCCATCTGCGTGTGATCGAATTGATATAGGAGGAAGAGACATGGCGTATCTGGACAAGACAGGACTTACTGAGTTATGGAAGAAAGTGAAAAGATATGTGGATGCCAATGCCGGAGGAACACCGACAACAATTACAGGAAACGCAGGATCAGCTACAAAACTCCAGACGACACGGGCAATAGATGGCGTTAATTTCAATGGTACGGCTGACATTGCCCATTATGCCGTGTGTTATACGTCAGGCTCTACCGCCGCAAAAACAGCCAGCCTGTCGAACTTCAGGCTGGTGATCGGCGCAAGGGTTACGGTACGTTTTAACTATGCCAATACGGCCACAAACCCAACATTGAATGTCAATGCTACCGGGGCGAAGCCGATCTACTACAAAAACAGCAACATCCCGGCATGGCTGATCCCACAGTATGCCGTCCTAGAACTGGTGTATTCCGGCTCTTACTGGTATGTCGCAGGGGACATTGACGAAAGGAAACTGCTGTCAGCGGCCAGCATCAAGCCAACAGCACTGACGACCTGGGCATACACGGCAGGGATCAGCGCCCTGGCAGTGTACGATGAAATACAGGTATGGGTTGAGGTTGGGGATGGTTTCCGTGGATGGGTCACATTATCCAGGAATGACCCGAACAATGCGTGTATAACAGGATATGTCAGCCCGGCATACTTTGGATGCGCGTGGGTACAGTGGGACAAAAGCAACAACAGGATAGGTGTGTATGTACGTACTGTAACAGGCTGGGTAGTTGGAAACATCAGTGCCAGCATGGTCACAGGCATTAAACTTAGATAGGGGGACATATGGGATTTACAGAAAATTTGCAGGCAATACTGAAAGCGAGATACGGGAAAGATGTGAGGCAGTCCATACATGACGGGATCAAGGCATGCATGGATACTGTGGATGCAGGACTGGAAGAATGTGACAAACGGTTAAGTGACGCGGAAAAAGAACATACGGCTACATTAAACAATGGACTAAAGGAGTATGACAAGAAGCTGAATGATGCCCTGGCAGAATATGATAACCGGCTGAGCATCGGAATCCAGACACAGCAGTCTGTGGACTTCCAGGCAGAACAGGGAAGCTACTGGTACGTGAATTCAAATAGGACAATAACAAAATACGGGCCAAGCAGCGAGTATCCAGCATATACAAATACAGTAATCCCGGTAACGGAAGGCGAGGTGTACGAGGTACACTGCGCAAAAAAAGTTGCTGACAGCTATTATGTTCCGGGACCAGTCATAGCCGTTAGCAGTGCAACGAATTCGGCAGCAGATGGCACTATCGCCATATTTGAGAATCCGACAGATGGAAATGATCAGTATGTGCTTACGGTTCCGGCGGGGGCGAAATACCTGCTGGTCAACCATGTAGTGAAAGCTTATTCGGGAATAGATATGGAAATCTATAAACGGAACAGCCTGGAAGATGTAGTAATGGGCGCTGTCAAAGGTATGTTTTCGGGGGCAGCCGCACACAACGCGATATATCGCGGAAAATACCTAGGTGATACGGTCACAGATGCGCAGGCGGCAGCCATTGTAGATGGCAATTTCAATGATCTGTACGTTGGCGACTACTGGACAATCGGCGGCGTGAACTATCGAATCGCTGATCTGAACTACTGGAAAGGAATCGGGAACGGCACAAAATGCACTACAAACCATGTGGTGATTGTTCCTGATACGATACTGAACACAGGAAAAATGAACAATACGGCTACCGTAAGCGGTGGCTATATCAACTCGCTTATGAAATCAAAAACGCTGAATACACTGGCAGAAAATCTTCCGGACACACTCAAAAATCGTCTTTTGACGCATGATACTTACATATCTGGTTACTGGATGAGATCAAGTGTTGATCTTCTCAGCGAACGAATGATATACGGGTGCAAAGTATTAAGCAATGAAACAAAATTCAGTGAAGTAAGACAACTGAATCTTTTTAGAATGGACACAGAGAGGATTGTGCTGGATGAACATTACTGGCTGCGCGATGTTGTATCGAATACAAATTTTGCAGTAGTGAACAAAAATGGTTTTACGGATACCGCCAGTGCCAACGGCACATTCGGAATCCGGCCGGTTTTTGCAATCCACGGGGGACTAGAAAAAGGAGAATCAAAATAGCATTACAGAAAGAAATACAGAATTTGAAGGAGCAGAAAATATTTGACGAAATATATTGAGATCAGAGCAGGACCGTAGAGACCCATTTTTATTGCAATTTTGAAACTACAAACGAAAAGAAGCCCTGTGTAGAGCGATACCAATACTCACAAGACTTCTTAGTTGATTTCTTAGCTGAATACATTCTAACACATTCAGCTAAGAAAGGAAAGACTAACGAGGATGAAAAAAGAAATGGTTTGCACGATTACAGGCGCAGTCGGTGGAGCGATTGCGTCATTTTTTGGCGGATGGGATTCCGCACTGTACACGCTCATTATTTTCATGGCAATCGACTACATATCCGGTCTGATCGTTGCCGGGGTATTCCACAACAGTAAGAAAACGTCAACAGGGACATTAGAAAGTCGGACAGGCTGGAAAGGTCTGTGCAGGAAATGCATGACACTGCTGTTCGTGCTGGTGGCGTACCGGCTGGATTTGGCAATCGGTGTTGACTACATCCGTGATGCGGTGATTATCGGTTTCATCGCCAACGAACTGATTTCAATCGTCGAAAACGCCGGATTGATGGGCATACCGCTGCCGGCAGTGATTACTGGGGCGATCGATATACTGACACAGAAAGCAGACAAGAAGGGGGACGCGTGAGCGTTCCTCTTTTGTTATCACGAAAAGCAATGTTTTACACAAGAAATTATTAAAAGAAAGGCAGGCAGATACTATGAACAAAGTCAACCGCATGATTTCAAAGTACAACTTTAATTCCGGCAGTGTTTCCAGGATCAAATATATAGTGATCCATTACGTCGGGGCACTTGGCGGAGCAAAGGAAAACTGTGCATACTATGGCGGCGGCAACCGTGGGGCATCCGCACACTATTTTGTCGGTTTCGCCGGCGAAATCTGGCAGTGCGTGGAAGATAAGGACATTGCCTGGCACTGTGGAGCGAGCAGCTACAGGCACCCGGAATGCAGGAATGCGAACAGCATCGGCATTGAGATGTGTGTGCGGAAGAAATCCAAAGAAACAATGAACGCAACAGACAAAGACTGGTATTTTGAGAAAGCAACGGTACAGTCGGCGGTCGAGCTGACAAAATACCTGATGAAAAAATACAATGTGCCGGCAGAACGTGTCATCCGTCACTATGATGTGACCGGGAAAATCTGCCCAAATCCGTATGTATACAATACAGGTACATACACCTGGGATGCGTTCAAAAAAGCCATTTCCGGCCAGAATACGCAGCCACAGACCACCGGCACACAGACCAGTGCATTCTCCGGATTATCCGAAAAGCAGGCAGCAGAAAAACTGCTGGGGATCTGTGCGCCGATCGCCAAAAAGAACGGACTGCTCCCATCGGTAGCCACCGCACAGTGCATCCTGGAATCTGGATACTGCCGGACAGAGCTGGCACAGAAAGCGAACAATATTTGCGGCATGAAATGCAGTCTTTCCGGAAACACCTGGAGCGGTACGGCCTGGGATGGCAAAAGCAGCGTGAAGATCCGGACAGCGGAACAGGACGCTGCCGGAAACACTTATTATATCAATGCAGATTTCCGCAAATATCCGTGCATTGAAAAGAGCATAGCAGACCGCTGTGCCTATCTGCTGGGTGCGATGAACGGGAGCAAAAAACGCTATGCAGGCATTACCAAGTGCAAAACATACCGTGAGCAGATCACATTGATCAAAAACGGCGGTTACGCAACGGACACCAGGTATATTGAAAAAATCTGTAATATCATCAAGAAATACGGACTGGATCAGCAGGACGGTGCCGGTGATATCCTGCCGAATACAACGGAAATCTGGTACCGTGTCCGCAAATCCTGGAAGGACACGAAGAGCCAGATCGGAGCATTCCACAGCCTGGCAAAAGCAAAACAGTGTGCAGACCAGCACGCAGGCTACAGTGTTTTTGACGAAAACGGGAAAAAGTTGTATACATCCGCCAAAGTTCCGTATAAAATAAAAGTAACAAAAACGAACGTCCCGATCCGGACAGGACCGGCAAAAAAATACAGCAAGGTAAGAACATACTGCCCGGTTGGGGTGTATGAGATCGTAGAAGAAAAGAACGGATTCGGACGGCTGAAAAGCGGTGCCGGCTGGGTGTATCTGAAAAAGGTTGTGAGGGTATAGACAAAATGACAACGTGACGGAACAGAAGAACTGGCTCATCTGGAAATGGTATCAACCATTGTACACCAGCTTACCCGTGGACTTTCTGTAGAAGAAATTGAGAAAGCCGGTCTTGCACCATACTATGTAGATCATACCGTTGGAATCTGGCCGCAGGCCGCAGGCGGAATTCCATTTAACGCCTGTGAATTTCAGTCAAAAGGGGATGCCATAACAGATCTGTATGAAGATATGGCAGCAGAACAAAAAGCACGCAGTACTTACGATAACATTCTGCGTATGGTAAAAGATCCGGATGTTATAGATCCAATCCGGTTCTTAAGAGCAAGGGAAATCGTACATTTTCAGAGATTTGGTGAAGCACTTCGCATTTTACAGGATGAATTAGATTCAAAGAATTTCTATGCCTACAATCCTAGTTTTGACAAACGTGTGAAGTGTCCGCCATTACAGGGAGGATGTATGGAGAGCCGATAGATACTATGAATATGCGTGGTGCATGAGAAACAATAGTTTTGCATAAAGTCGGATGAAATAGCTTCTATTATCTTTGATATGGATAATAGGAGCTGTTTTGTATTATTATGATAATCCCACGATATGCGAATACTGGGATGTTATGTGCCGGTGGCACATGTTTAGCACCGGCCGAAACGGAGTGTAGAAATTTTCCTAAAGAAGTTTTATTAACAAAACTATTTACAATATAGCCAAAATCTGCTATCCTTACCAAAGAATATTTGTGTAAAACAGAGGAAATGAAAGGTGGGATAAAACAAAAAATATAGAAAAACAGCCAAAAATGCTCGAAAATGGGGAAGAATTGAAGAAGAAAAAGGAGAAAAGTAATGAAAACAAAGGCAAGAAAAGGGAAGGTCATTGTATGGCTGCTTCTGACAGTGCTGCTGATCTGTCCATTTACGATGAGGACGATCCGGGCAGCAGATCAGGGCACAGCCAACGAAGTGACAGAAGTAAAAGTAAACGTTACAGATGATACGCAGATGAATTATTTCAAATATACTGCATATGAAGGAAAAACCTGGACAGTCAATAATGCCAGTGAAGCGTACATTGATCTGGGAACATCCGACGCAAACGCACAGCAGTGTTACTATGAACTGACGTTTAACGGCAATGCCGTTGAGATCTATGCGATCAAAGGTCCGGTACATGGAAAAGTTTTATATACCGTGGACGGAGCAAATGATAAGACGGTGGATCTGTATCAGGCATCCAGATCGGCTGCACAGAGTGTTTATCAGGTTTCCGGACTTTCCGAAGGAAAACACACACTCAAGGCAGTTACATTAAATGACAAATCAGGATCAAAGATCGTAAATCAGATTTCTTATGCAAAAGTAACACATCAGCCTTATACCGGTACACCGGATATGGGAGGTACGATCAAAGACACCAACTATCAGTACACGCAGGATCAGTATGCGACGGTTTCAAAAGAAAATGTGAAAACAGCAGAAGTGACAGCATGGAAAAATGACAAAGCGATCAGCGAACTGGTACTGTATTCTAAAAACTGCAGTCTGAAAAATGTTAAAGTAACTGCAAGTGCACTTACAAATGGAAGTGAAACCATATCCGCAGATCATGTAAAGCCGGTATTTGTAAAAGCAACAAAAGCTTACAATGGAACTTATCTTGGATATGGAGATAAGAACCGTGCAGTTCCGGCAGATGATGGAAGCAATCGCAGTGAATCCTCGGATATTCTTTATGGAAATGATCCGGTAGATGTTGCATGGAATCAGCTCCAGCCTGTATGGGTAACGTTTGATATTCCGAAGGATGCAAAAGCAGGAACTTATACAGGTACACTCAGTGCGGCCGCAGATGGCATCACAACACCGCTGACCTTTACTTATACAGTGAAAGTGCAGGATGCCGTACTTCCGGATGCATCTGAATTTGAAAACAGTTTTGATATTGAACTGTGGCAGTATCCGTATTCCAGTGCGGAATATTATGGAGTTACACCGTTTTCTGAGGAACACTTGAAAACCCTCAAACCGATCATGGAGAAATACAAAGAAGCAGGCGGACATGCGATCACCACTTCGATCGTAGAGGAAGCATGGAACGGACAGACTTACAGTAAAAATGAGGTACATTATCCATCCATGGTAAAATGGACGAAAAATGCAGATGGCAGCTTTTCCTATGATTATACGGATTTTGACAAATGGGTAAGTTTTAACAAAGAACTGGGAATTGGTGATAAAATCGTCCTGTACAGCATTGCACCATGGCACAATTCTTTTGCGTACTGGGAAAATGGAAGGTTAAAATACGAATCATTCACAGCAGGAAATGCACGTTATCAGACGGTGTGGAGAAATTTCCTGACAGATCTGATCGCGCATCTGGAAACAAAAGGCTGGTTTGAGGATGCTTATATCGGTATTGATGAACGGGGATTTTCAACCGCAGCGTTTGATCTGATTGATTCGGTAACGAATCTTCACGGACAGACGTTAAAAACAGCCGGAGCCATGGACAATTTTGTCAATAAAAAAGATCTGGCAATGCGTGTGACAGATCTGAATGTCGGAGATACAGCGGCAGCAGCACATCCGGATGAATTTGCAGTACTGTTGGAAGAAAGGGAAAGCAAGGGACTTCGTACAACGCTTTATTCCTGTACAGAGCACATCCCTGGTAACTTCTCTTTAAGCATGCCGGCAGAAAGCTACTGGTCGATCATCAATGCAGGAAAGTCTGACACCGCAGGATTTCTGCGATGGGCATACGATGCATGGGTAGAAAATCCACTGGAAGATGCGACACACAATGCATTTGAACCGGGCGACTGTTTCCTGATCTATCCATCCCCAAAAGATGCGTCGGAAAAGGAAGTGAAAAGTTCGGTACGCCTGGAGCGTATGGCAGAAGGTGTAAGGGATGTCAATAAACTCCGGCTGATGGAACGGGAAGTACCATCTCTGGCAGCAGAGATTGACACACTGTATGCAGGCATTACGACAACAGCAGCAACAGGCAGAAGATATCTGACAGCAGATGAGAGAACAAAACTTTCATCAGAAATGACAGCTTTCAAACAAGGTGTAGCGACTATTACCGAAAAATATGTGGCAAAAAAAGCAGCCGGAACCGATAAAATAGAAAGTCTTACATTAAAAGAGCCGTTTTCATGTTGAATACCTTTTTGCATATAGGTAATCGGCATTTTATCTTTCTTATATCTTGGTGTTCCCGGATTCTCGATACCTCCACTTTCTTTTAACCGGTAAAAAGATTTCCATGACTTGTCCAAAAGCTTGCAGATTTCCTGTGCAGTCTGTGACGGGAGTGATTTGAACCACAGATCATCTTTATGTTTTGATTTCTGATAATACCAGTCAG
>OHAC01001032.1_pt1 | contig 27033 bp, 20 predicted proteins | sample 1577051 | NCBI WGS metagenome assembly OHAC01 (sample SAMEA3541499, study PRJEB24748) | human gut metagenome | biome: human gut; feature: human-associated habitat; material: faeces | place: China | collected 2012 | reverse complement strand
TCCGTATCCGATCGTGACGGTACAGAACTATGTGGAAAAAGCCATAAAAGAAGGAAGGATTCAGATGAACGTGGAAATCGAGGCATTTACCACGGACATTCGTATGATCGTGATCGGAAATGTGTTTGAATGGTGTCTGCGAAATGGAGAAGCAGATTTTGAGGGAAATATGGCACGTTCGCTCGGAAAATATCTGGACAGTACATTAGATTAGATCCGGAGGTTTCTGGAATGAGATGTTGTTTTATTATAAATCCAAATTCCCGCTCCCAAAGAGGAAGGGCAATCTGGGAAGAGGTACAAAAAGAATTAGAAAAGAGTCAGATAAAATATGAGATTTATCTGACGGAACGGAGAAAAAATGCGACAGCGATCGCAGCGATGCTTACGGCTGACCAGGAGGAAAAGACTCTGGTCGTTCTGGGTGGAGACGGAACGGTAAATGAAGTGTTAAACGGAATACAAAATTTTGAAAATGTGATCCTGGGATATATTCCGACTGGATCCAGTAATGATTTTGCAAGAGGAATGAAGATTCCAAAAGATCCCGTCAAAGCACTTCATCTTGTTCTGCATCCGCAGGCAATACAGAAGATGGATATCGGTGTCGTAGATTATGGAGAGAAAAGCAGACGGTTTGCAGTCAGTGCGGGAATCGGATTTGATGCGATCATTTGTCATCAGGCAAGTGTTTCGAAGTTGAAGGCGGCGCTGAATAAGATCAGACTTGGAAAGCTGACTTATGCAGGAATCGCAATCGACAGATTGATCAAAGATGATTCCGTGCGGGCGGAGATCGAACTGGACAAAGGAGAGACACAGGTATTTCGAGATACCTATTTTGTGGCAGTCCAGAATCAGCCGTATGAAGGCGGCGGATTTAAATTCTGTCCGGAGGCGGATCCGGGAGACAGAAAACTGGATGTGATCGTAGTATCCGGTCTGAAAAGATGGCAGGTGATCAGAACACTGCTTCTGGCATTTCAGGGAAAACATGTAGGACATAAAGGCATTTCCATTTTCCGGTGCGAAGAAGTAAAAATCCGGTTTTCTCAGGCAAGAGCGGTGCACACGGACGGAGAGGCAGTATTTTTGAAAAAAGAAATCCGGATGCATGTACTGCCGCAGCAGGTGCGGGTGATTACATCATAAAGGGGTGCGAGGAATATGTGGAGATATTTGACAGGATGTATCCTGATCGTAATTGGCGCGTATTTTTATATGATTTTCCCGGGAATGGGAAGAAAACGGGAGATCTGGAAATTCAGAGGAACACAGTGGGCGCATAGAGGGCTGCATGATAAAAAGATCGGAATTCCGGAAAATTCGATGGCGGCTTTTCGGGAAGCAATACGGGCAAACAAAGGAATTGAGTTGGATGTACATCTGACAAAAGATAAGAAGATAGCAGTATTCCATGATGATTCTCTGAAGCGGATGTGCAAAGTCTCCGGAACAATAGAGGAGAAGACATGGGAGGAGCTGAAAAACCTCCGGCTTCTTGAGACTGCAGAGCCAATTCCGCTGCTTGAGGATGTTCTGCATCTTGTGCAGGGGAAAGTTCCGATCCTGATCGAGGTAAAGCTGCTGACAGAAGATATGGAAATCTGCCGTTGTCTGGCAAAGACGATGGAAGATTATAAGGGAACGTTCCTGGTACAGTCATTTAACAGCCTGGTACTGCAGTGGATGAGAAAGAATCAAAAGCAGATTTTGCGGGGACAGTTGTCTTCCGATCTTGTAAAAAGTGAAAAGACACCGCATTATTTTTTCAGATTCTGCGTAAAATATTTATTGAGCAACTGTATCTGCAGACCGGATTTCATCTCTTATAAAATGGAGGACAGCAAGAACCTGAGTCTGTGGATGCAAAAACATATTTTTCATGTACCAATCGCGGCATGGACACTGCATGGAGAAGAGATGCTTCAGCGTGCAAAGAGCAGATTTGATATGTACATTTTCGAAAAAAATTAGAAGAAATAGAAAGAAAATCAAAAGATTTGTTAAGGTTTTATGAATCGCCTTGTTGATTAAAAAAAATCGTGCTATAATCGGGGCAGTTAAAAAGTATTATGTTTTACAAATTAAGGGAGCGGTCAGAATGAACAGGAGCAGTGCATTGAAAAATTTTATAAAAAAATATAAACATGCATGGGTATTCCTGTATGCGTTTATCTATATGCCGTGGTTTATGTATCTGGAAAAGCATATTACAGCAGATTCTGAGTATCATGTGATCCACTCCGTACTGGATGATAAGATTCCGTTTGTTGAGTATTTTATTGTACCGTATCTGCTCTGGTTTGTGTTTATTGCTGCGGTATTCCTCTATTTTTTCTTTACAGATGTAGAGGGGTTCTATAAGCTGGCGAAGCTCAGTTTTATCGGAATGACGATTTTTCTTTTGATTTCTACGGTGTTTCCGAACGGACTGACATTAAGACCGGTCGTATTTCCCCGGGATAATATATTTACAGATATGGTCAGGATGTTGTATCTGGCAGATACCCCGACGAATGTATTTCCGAGTCTTCATGTGTTCAATTCTCTGGCTGCATGTATTGCAATCGCACAGAGTGAGCAGCTGAAGAAGCATCCGGTGATCAGCAACGGAGCCTATATTTTAGCAGGACTGATCATCCTTGCGACGATGTTTTTAAAACAGCACTCCGTCATTGATGTGATGGGAGCTGTGCTGATGGCATATACACTATATCAGTTTGTGTATGCGACAGAGAAAAAGAAAGTGCCAAGCGTGTCAAGAAGCAGAGAGTTTGGATAGGAAGTTCAGAGTATCATAACAAGGGTCATTGTGAAATGGAGCAATGGCTCTTTTTGTTGTGCAGAAACAGAAATTGAAAGAACACTGCGAAAATGATACAATGTGGAAAAAGTGTACAATATGGAGGAGTTTATGGAACGACAGAAGATATTGATCGTAGAGGATGATGCGGATATCAGTGCTCTGCTGGTCAAAATTATGGAAGGGGCAGGATATCAGGTGCGGCAGGCATTTTCCGGAACAGAGGCATTATTTTGTATGGAACGGGAATTACCGGACTGTGTGCTGTTGGATCTGATGCTTCCGGGGATGACAGGAGAAGAGGTGTTGGAGCAGATCCGACAGGAACAGAAAAAAGAGATGCCTGTGCTGATCTTATCAGCGAAAGTGTCAGTGCAGGACAAGGTAAAGCTGCTTCGGCTTGGCGCTGACGATTATATTACAAAACCATTTGATCCAGAGGAAGTAATTGCAAGAGTAGAAGCTGCCATGCGGCGTTATACAAAAGAAGCACAGAATATGGAAGCAGAACAGGAGGTTTTTCGATACAAAAATCTGAGCTTATATCCACAATCCCGAAAAGTTGAAGTATCAGGCATTGAGCTTCCACTGACCATGCATGAATATGATATTTTGTATTTGCTGATCCAGAATCCACAGAAGGTATATTCCAGAGAACATCTCTATGAGCAGGTCTGGAAAGGCGGGTACTATGGGGAAGACAATACGGTCAATGTGCATGTCAGCAATCTGCGCAAAAAGATCCAGAAGGCAGACAAAGAAGAATCTTATATTAAAACAGTCTGGGGAATCGGGTTTAAGCTGGAGTAATCTTTATAGTTTCTTTAAACTTTCTTGAGGACTCCTTAAAACAGAAAACGGTATACTACGAATGGAAACAGGGAAACACAAAAAGGAGAAGGAAAGTTGAGAGAACGAGTCATAGAAACAACACAGATTACAAAGACATATGGAAAAGTCCTGGCACTCGATCATGTGGATATCTGCGTAAAGCGAGGAGATATTTACGGGCTGATCGGGGATAACGGAGCCGGAAAGTCAACACTTTTGAAGCTTCTGGCAGGGCATAGTGCGGCATCCACAGGAGAGATCAGGCTGTTTGGAGAACAGGGAGAGAAGGAACTGCAAAGGGTGAGACGGCGCAGTGGAGTGATGATCGAACAGCCGGGCTTTTTCGGAAACCTGACAGTGGAAAATAATATGGAATATTATCGGATCCAGAAGGGAGTTCCGGGAAAAGAAAAAGTAGAAGAGATGCTTCGCATGACGGGCATCTGGGAAAAAAGAAGGTGCCGGTGCAAGACTCTTTCCATGGGAATGAAACAAAGACTGGGACTGGCGATGGCGATGCTCGGAGAGCCGGAGCTGTTGATCTTAGATGAACCGATCAACGGACTGGACCCCAGTGGGATTGTAGAATTCAGACAGCTTTTAAAGCGTCTGAACGAAGAAAAGAAGATCACGATTCTGCTTTCCAGTCATATTCTGACAGAACTGCAGCAGCTGGCAACGGTATATGGCTTTTTAAGTAAGGGAAGATTACTGGAACAGATCACTGCGGAAACCCTGCATGAACGATGTACGGATTCTGTGGAGATTACAGTGTCAGACGTGCAGCAGTATGCCGTATTTCTGGAAGAACAGTTATCAGGAGAAGGATACAAAGTACTTTCGGATGGGAAAATCCGTATTGTAAATCCAAAACAGGATATTGAAGTCTACAGCAGGCTTGCAGCAGAACATGGAATTTTTATCCGGGAGCTGACCAGAAAACAGGCATCTTTGGAAGCGTATTACATGAATCTGAAGAAGGGGGGGAATCAGGGATGTTAAATTATATAAAAAGTGAATGCTACAGAGTGATGCACAGCCGCTCGACTTATGTGATGACAGGAATTATGGCAGTATTGCCGGTGTTGTTTCATATTATTTTGTATGTGACAGGTGTGGCCAGTAGTACAACGCAGGATTTTCCCTATGATATTACTTCTTTTTCATTCAGTTTTCTGGCAGGAAGTCCGATGCTTTTTACTTATGCAGGGCTGATTGTTGCAGCAGTTTTGTATGAGGAGGAACATAAAAACGGAAATATGAAAAATGCAGTGGCGTTTGGGATTTCCAGAGAAAAGCTGTTTTTGGGGAAATGCATGACTGCAGTTTTGACGGCAACGGTTATAATGGCGCTGGTATTGACTGCCTATATAGGAAGTGCATGGTTCTTGTTAGAGCATACGGGACCGACAAGCCTGAAAATTATTTTAACCGAGATTCCGGCAGTGTATGGAACAGTAGTTGCATCTATGATCCTGGGGATCGCACTTCTGGCATATTTCAAAAATGAGGTGATGGCAGCAATGCTGTGGGCAGTAATTGTATATGCGATACCGAGAGTGTTACTGTTGGCTGGAATGGTTTTACTGGGACAATGGGGCATAGAATTTTTGTGGGATTTTGCACAGCTTCTGCCTGCGAATCTGTTTCAGTTTGGAGCCAAGGTCAATATGTCTCATTGTGAAGTGCTGTGGAAGACTTCCCAGGGAATGACAAAATGTGTGATTGTGGGAATCGTGGGAACAGTGCTTGCGATAGTGGCAGGAATTGTAATGCTGCGGAAAAAAGAGGTATAAAAGGAGAATGAAAACATGGAACGAGATATTTTATTGCTTGGCAATCCCAGATTGTATGAGATTTCAGAGGAGGTGAAACGTGAGGAATTAGAAGAACTGCGCTCTGTTTTTACGGATATGTTTGATTGTATCAGAGGTATCCGACGAGATTATGGGTTTGGACGGGCAATTGCGGCACCACAGATTGGGGTACAGAAGCGGCTGATTTGTATTTTGACAGATCAGCCTTATGTCATTATCAATCCCCGGTTAGAATTTGTGGGCAATGAAATGATGGAGCTGATGGATGATTGTATGTCATTTCCAAATCTTCTGGTTCGGGTCAGACGCTATCGCCGCTGTATTTTACACTATCTGGACGAGAACTGGAAAGAACAGGAAATGTATCTGGAAGACGATATGTCTGAACTGATTCAGCATGAGTACGATCATTTGGATGGTATCCTGGCCACAATGCGGGCAATTGATAACAAGTCTTTTGTGATAAAACAATAGACAATTCTAATTTGAGCGAGAAAGGGATGAGAGAGATCAAATTACATCAGATATTTACGAAGGAGGGAAAGAGAAAATCATGAAATCTATTTTAATGATCGGTCAGTCAAATATGGCAGGAAGAGGATTTATAAATGAAGTACCGATGATCTGTAATGAAAGAATCCTAATGCTTCGCAATGCAGGATGGCAGATGATGGCGGAACCCATCAACTATGACCGTCCGAATGCAGGAATCGGGCTTGCGGGTTCCTTTGCTGCGATGTGGTGGATGGAGCATGAGGGAGAACAGATCGGGCTGATTCCATGTGCGGAAGGGGGAAGTTCACTGGATGATTGGGCAGTGGACAAAAATCTGTTCAAGAATGCAGTGATACAGGCTGGATTTGCGATGCAGGACAGTGAACTGATCGGTATCTTGTGGCATCAGGGCGAAAGTGACAGTTACGGAGGTGGTTATCAGACGTATTATAAAAAATTACAGGTGATTATTGAGTCACTCCGAAAAGAATTAAACGCATTCGAAGTTCCTTTGATTATTGGTGGATTAGGGGATTTTTTAGGAAAGAACGGATTTGGTCTGAATTGTACAGAATATGAACTTGTGAATGAACAGTTGTTAAGGTTTGCGAGAGAACAGGAGAATAGCTGCTTTGTGACTGCAGAAGGTCTGACTCCCAATCCGGATGGAATTCATATGGATGCGGTTTCGCAGAGAAGATTTGGTGTGCGCTATTATGAAGCATTTGTTAAAAGAGAGCATGTGCTAAAGCCGATAGAAAATGAGATGGAATTGTTGGAGCGATGCATCAGCGGACCACATACAAAAAGGGAAAAAATGTATCTGGCAATGGCAGAATTTGCAGCGGGGAAAATGACAGATGAGGAATTTGGCGAACGAATGAGAGTGATCACAGTAAGTTCAGAAGCGATGGAGGAATAGATGTGCTATGGGTATTATTTAGCGTTGCAATCGTGATCGCAGTTTACTTTGCCACTCGTTTTTTCTTATTAAAAAAAGCAATGAAAGAGGCAAATCGGGAGTTTCAGGATATTCTGAAAGATATACAGCAGAATCAGATCCTTCACATGGCGATGCCGGATAAAGAGCTGGAAAATATGGCGCAATCTGTCAATCAGGCATTGGAACAGATTCGAACAGAGCGTCAGGAGTATGAAAAGCGAGAGCGGGCATTTCAGTCAGAGATTGAGAATATCAGTCATGATCTGCGTACCCCGTTGACTGTGATATTGGGATATTTAAAGCTGATGAAGGGACAAAAGGAGACGGACATGGAGATGGTGGAGACGATCGAGCGGAAAGCAAAGACCATGCAAAGACTGGTGACAGATTTCTATGATTTGTCCCGACTTAGTGCCAGAGATTATGAAGTGGAGATCAAGGAAACAGATGTAGGAAGGATTCTTAGGGAATCACTGATGGATAGTTATCATATTTTAGAAAAACGCGCGTTGGAGCTGGAGGCGGAGATTCCGGAGCATATCATAGAAGTGTTAGGGGATGCATCGGCGTTGGAGCGTATTTTTTTAAATTTGATTCAGAATGCAGGACGATATGCACAAAGTTTTTTGCATGTGTTTGTAAGAGAGCAAAAGCAGCAGGTGTGGATCTGTTTTGAAAATGATGCCTTCAATGTGACAGAGGCAGATGTGGAGCATTTGTTTGAACGATTTTACAGGAAAGACCGGGCAAGAACACAGGAAGGAACCGGTCTGGGACTTACGGTAGCAAAGCAGCTGGCAGAAGCAATGGAAGCAAAATTGACTGCAGAACTGATCAGAGAGCCTGGAGGTGGGAAAGGAGAGATCATACCAAAACTGCGTTTTACATTAGAAATGAAAAAAGTAGAAAAATTTATGCAAAAGGAATAAAAATAAATAGAGTATTGCAATATTTTCGATTATAATGAAAGAAAAACATGTCGGAGGTATATGCAATGCGAGAGGAAAAAAAGAAAAAAAGAAAACGGATTCTTTCAGTAGTGCTTGCAGTGACAATGGGGATGTCCATGCTGACAGGATGTGGAGCATCTGAAAACAGCCAATCGGCAGAAACTGTCGAACTCAAAGGAGAGTATCAGGCATCGCCTTTTGTGCAGGCTGAGATCAACAGCGATACGGTAGAGTGGATTTGTGCAGCGTATGCCGTATATACGCAATATAATCATAAGACTCTGGGTGTGATAGGCGGATTATCAGACCAGGAAAAGGAATCTTCGCAGGACAGAATCAAACTGACACTTTCAGAGGGCTGGGGAATCAATGGCAGAGACGATGTGACAGAAGTCATCAATAAGCTGCTTATAAAAGGTCACAGGGAAACCTATTTAAAAACGGTGAAAAAATTGGAGAAGAAAGGCTTGCTGGAGCTTTCCACAGAAGAGGCTATGACAAATTTTTCCGAGGATGACGAGGAATTTGCGCGATATCAGGATGCTCATGAGATGTACACGCAATATGGAGAGCATGGAATGGATGGCTGGGATTACAGCAGAGCGCTTCAAGTGCTGGGGGACTGTTATCTTGCAGATTATATCAATCTGGAAGAATGTCTGGATCTGTCTCTTCCGATCGCAAAAAAGCTTCAGAGTGCATTTACGAGCTGGGAAGAACTGGCAGACAGCTATATATATGGATATGCGTTCTGGCAGAATGAAACAGCGGACGATGTAGAAACGAAGTTTCGAATTCAGGCCTATGCGGAATTAGTAGAAATGGAAAACAGTCCATATTCGGTTGCGTATGATACCAAATTGGAGAATACCTGGAAAGATGGGGAGAAACGGAAAGAAGAACGCAAAGCGTATGAAATGTCAGATGGATATGTTCCCATCCGATGTACAGATACAGAAAGTGTTCAGGTACGTCTTCCGGAAGAATATGTGTTTGACAAAGAAGATTATGAAGAGTATGAAAATACCAAATTTACCAAACCATGTGGGGATGGAGACAGCATCTATATCAGTTATCAGGCAGAATTTCTGGATGACAGGAACAATGCAGAATTGCAAAAAAAATATTGGACAGAAGGAAATGCACAAGAGAAGGAAAATGCAGAAAAGAAGGGAGGTACTTATGAAGCAGGGGAAATCAAGTCACTTTCCGTCAAGGAAGACCTCACCGTTTTTTATCTTGCTGAAAAAGAGGTGACGGAAGGCGGAACACAGCAGATTTCCTATCAGGCAGTGGCAGAAGTAGGGGGAAAATATCTGGTAAAATGCTATATCAGCGATGTGGCATCTCCGGGATATGAGCTGATGCTTGGCATGAATGAGGAAGCCCTGATAAAAGAACTGTTTTCTGATTTTAGGTGGTGAGCCTATGAATACACAGTGGGAATTGTATTTTCTGAGGCGGGAGATTGAGCGGCAGAAAATACAGAAACAGAGAAAGAAAAAGCGGCGCATATGGATTGCCGGTATAAGTGGACTGCTTGCATTGGTATTTCTTGCAGGCGGGATTTCTATGGTACGATTTTATAGAAGTGATTATGGAAAATTGAAGCGCGCAGCGGATCAGTATGATTTCAGACTGGCGGCAGTCAGGATGTCACAGTATGTGAATGAAAAATATGGAGAAGAGGTGTGCAGTTCCGGAGAGTTATCCGTCTCTCCCTGGGATCCATCCAATCTCCGATCTTATCTGGGGTTTCGGGCCGAATCAGAGGAGGATCCGGGCAAGGTGATCTATATGCTGTATTTGTCGAAAGAGAAAGTTGTGTATCTGGATACTTTTCAGTGGGAGGAGATTTCAGAAGATCTGATGCAGGAAGCTGCTGAGAAGACTGGAATTGATCAGGTGTGCTGTGACACGATGCAGTATTCGAGTGTGGAGCTGAGTGAGCCTTATTACTATTGTCCATGGGTGGCTGCAGGGGCATACATGACAGAATATGAAGGAAATCTGAAGCAGTTTTTTACAGAAGAGGTGAAGGTGCGTCAAGCTTTGCCTGATATAGAAAAATTGGGAGAACTTCGGATTAATGGGGCTTTTGCACTGTATTTTGGAGATTCTGCCGTACCGACCATGCGTGAACGGATTCAAAATCCAAATGTAGATTACCGAGAACAGTTTGAAACAGGGCTAAAAGCGATAGAAGAGAAATATCAGATCGATATTGCATCTGCTGTTTTGTTTCAAAGGGTATTTCTGGAGATGAAACAGGCAGTGACGGAAAAGGAGTCTTATTCGATTTTTCCGACGACATGGATGGAGTATGGAAAAGGGGAGACATTTTTCAGTCCGGCATATACACTTCTGAGCTTATCTTATGATCAGGTGTTTGAACCGAAAGCGGAAAAGGCAGCAGAAGGTGTGTATGTATTCTCAACCAATGGGAGAAGACGCATGACAGGGTATACCTGTAAAACAACAAAACCTCCAGAGGAAGTCCGTGATTTGGCAGAAAAAGAGCTCTCGGGATGGGAGTTTGATCAGACCTTGCTGTTCCATAGAAACGAGAATTACAGTACACAGGAATATCCGATTTCTTATGCCTTGGCAATTGATGCAGAGAAGCTGTATCCGGATCAGGAGATCTCTGTCATCGGATGGGATAATCTGGACTGGGCAGTGTGTCAGGCGAAAGAACAGAATCTATATCCGCCGAACCGTACTGCAAGAGCCACCTATCAAATGGAAGATGGGTTTATGGTATTTGGCGATACAGATGGATACGGAACGAAAAATTATGGGGATAAGCTGTATTCCATTTTGACCAGGTAATGGAGAGTGCAGGCGGAGGAGCGAAAATGGAAAAATATAATAAAAGAGTGCCTGGAAGGATATCCGGAGTTTTACTGATCTTGCTGGGAGGTTTGGGGATGGCATATAAAATCCTTCTGGTATGGATGGATATTCTGCTGATGCAGGAGTTTCAGAACGAAGAACTTCCGGAACTTGCACGGACGCAGATGGTTTTTACGGCAAAAGATGTATGTCTGGCGATTTTGTGTCTGATTTTGCTGATATGGGGAGTTCGTAAGATTGTGCGTGTGATCCGGTTTTACCGGTTTAAAAAGTTTATCGGAGATCGTGAGATCGTGGCTCTTGAGGAACTTGCAGAAAAGTTTCATACATCAAAGACGAAAATCCGCAGTGAACTGGAGATGATGATTCAACACAATTATTTGTTGCAGGGGCATGTGAATCAGGAGTTCCCGTGTTTGATCACAACGGATCAAAAATACAAGGAATATCTGCAGGTGCTTGAGACGTTGGAGCAGGAGAAGAAAGAATGGGAAGAACTGGGATTTGACGAAGAAAAACGAAAGATCGTGGAGCGTGCACAGAGCTGTCTTTCCAGGATTCAGGAGTCTGTGGCAGTCATTTCTGCGAAAAGAGAAGGAAAGGAAGTATTTCTGGAAGATCTGCACAAGCTGGAGTGCGGCGTGAAAAAGCTGATTTCCGTATGTAGTCATAATCCGGCAAATTTGCAGGAGATGAGCATGTTTTTGAATTATTATCTTCCTACGGCTGAAAAGTTTGCAAGAGAGTATGAGCAGCTTCTTGGGTATGAAAATTTCGGGGAAAATATGGAGAGTCTGAAACAAGATATCCCACAGGGAGTGAGGGAGCTTGCGGAAGCATTTGAACAGATTGCAATTCGGATGTGTGATAAGATGGAAATCAATATTTTCCAGGATATTACGGTTTTGGAAGTATTGATGGCTCAAAACAGCAGGAAAGGAGCAGGAACGGATGAGCAGAAAAAGAAAAATTCTTGATATTCTCGGTATGATTCTGGGAGTTCTTCTGGTGATCGTAAATGGAATGATGGTCGGTCTGGAATATATGTACCAGGTAGGGGATAAGATTTATATGCTCGGTACGATGCGCGACAAGATGATTCCACTTGTATTTGGTGTGTTCTGCTTTCTGCTTGGTGTGTTCCTGATCTACAGAGGGCCCCGGGATTTCAGACGATATCGCAGATATCAGCTTTTTAAAAGTATCTGTGCCGGAAGGGAATATGTAGAGATTGAAGAAATTGCCCGGGAAGGACGATGTTCTCCAAGTTCTGCGCTTCGAAGCACGAAACAGATGTTGAAAAAGCACTTGCTTACGGGAGCGGTTCTGGATGTGCAGGAAGGCATGATTCTGTTTGGCGAAGAGGTGAAAGCATCGTATCAGAAAGCATGGAGTCAGTGGAATCAAAAACAGAATGTGTACAGAGCAGTCGGGGTATCTCTGGAAGAGCAGGAGGCATTTCTTTTGGGAAAACAGCAGGCAGAAGAACTGCAGGAGCTGGCAGGAGAAATTGAGGAGTCTAATATTCGAGCCCTGCTGCAAAGGGTTGCAGAAGTCTATGTAAGCCGCTTTGATCATGCAGAGAAAGAGCGGGGCAATTTTGAGTTTCTTCAGACCGTACGGGCAGACTATTTGCCGGAGGTGGAAAAGATGGCACGAAAATATATTCAAATGGAAAAATTGGATGAGACAGCGAAAGATACGTTTGCGGCGGAAAAGTTTGGAAAATTTCTGGAGAATTTCCCGGGAATGGATGGCCTTTGAATCTTCGCTGGCAAAGTCTCTGCAATGGTGTTATAATGGATGCAGACTATGAGAAAAATGTAATAAAGGAGCGTATCTAATTATGGGAAAGATTATGCTGACAGGTGACAGACCTACGGGAAGACTCCATGTGGGACACTATGTAGGTTCTTTAAAGCGCAGAGTAGAGCTGCAGAATACAGGAGATTTTGATGAGATGTTCGTGATGATCGCAGATGCACAGGCACTGACAGACAATGCGGACAATCCGGAAAAGGTACGTCAGAATATTATTGAGGTGGCGCTGGACTATCTGGCATGCGGACTGGATCCCCAAAAGTGTACACTGTTTATCCAGTCACAGATTCCACAGCTGTGTGAGCTTTCATTTTATTATATGAATCTGGTGACAGTTTCCAGGCTTCAGAGAAACCCTACGGTAAAATCTGAGATTCAGATGCGTAATTTTGAGGCAAGCATTCCGGTTGGATTCTTTACTTATCCGATTAGCCAGGCGGCGGACATCACTGCATTCCGCGCGACGACCGTTCCGGTTGGAGAGGATCAGATGCCGATGTTAGAGCAGTGCAAGGAGATCGTCCATAAATTCAACAGCGTGTACGGCGAGACCCTGACGGAACCGGAGATTCTGCTTCCGTCCAACAAGGCGTGTCTGCGTCTGCCGGGTATCGATGGAAAGGCAAAGATGAGCAAATCGCTTGGAAACTGCATCTACCTCTCTGATTCGGAAGCAGATGTGAAGAAGAAGATCATGTCCATGTTTACAGATCCAAATCACCTGCGTGTCGAGGATCCGGGTAAAGTCGAGGGCAATCCGGTCTTCATCTATCTGGATGCATTCTGCCGTCAGGAGTATTTTGCAGAGTTCCTGCCGGATTACCAGAACCTGGACGAGCTGAAAGCACATTACCAGAGAGGCGGTCTGGGCGATGTGAAGGTGAAGAAATTCTTAAATAACGTTATGCAGGCTGAATTGTCTCCGATCCGTGCGAGACGCCAGGAATGGGAGAAGAGAATCCCGGATGTATTTGACATCTTGAAAGAGGGAAGCAAGGCAGCAGAGGCGAAGGCTGCTGAGACACTTCGCGATGTGAAGGCTTCGATGCGGATCAATTACTTTGATGATGACAGCCTGATTGATACGATCGAGGACTAAGATAAAAAGTGGAAATTCGGCGTGGCTTTCTGGAATGCCGGGAGTGTGCTGCCGGAAATAAATTGAATTAAGAAATAGAGAAAAGTCTGTCTTTTGGCATGGGAAAGGTGTCGGGGGACAGGCTTTTTTGCGTGATTCCCACTTAAAAACGGTTTACATAGTCCCTAAAATTCGATATAATAGTCCATATTGCGTTATAACGCAAGGCTATATCAAATATGAAATGAAAGAATACTAAGAGGGCTACACATGAGTAAAAACAAACAATGGGCGAGTAAGCTGGGCTTTATTATGGCGACGGCTGGGGCGGCGATTGGATTGGGAAATCTGTGGAAATTTCCATATCTGATGGGAAAGAACGGTGGATTTCCATTTCTGGTTGCGTATCTGTTTTTTATCGTCGTTCTCGGACTGCCGGTTATGATCACGGAAATGTCCCTGGGACGGAAGACGCGGCATGATCCGGTGCAGGCATATGCGGACATTCATCCGCACGCACGGATTGTCGGTATATTCGGCGTACTGGCGGCGTTTATTATTTTGAGTTATTACAGCGTCATCGGCGGCTGGATTTTAAAGTATATTGCCAGCTATGTGACGACGGCGGCAGCGCCGGATTTTAACGCCTTTATCGGCAGCAGCGAGCCGGTGATCTGGCATATTGTATTTATGGCAGCGACTATAGCTGTCTGCTATTTTGGCATCAATGGCATTGAGAAAGCGAGCAAATTGATGATGCCGATGCTTCTGGTTCTGTTATTTGTCATCATTTTCAGAAGCGTGACGCTTCCGGGAGCTTCGAAAGGACTGTTATTTATCTTCCAGCCGGATTTTTCGGCGTTCACGCTTTCTTCTGTCAGCGCGGCACTGGGACAGGTGTTTTATTCCCTGAGTCTCTGTATGGGTATCACGATCACCTACGGAAGCTATCTGAGTGGAAAGGAAAATATTCCAAAAAGCTGTATGATCGTCGGTGGTCTGGACACCGTGATTGCGGTTCTCGCGGGTATCGCGATCTTTCCGGCAGTATTTGCCTTCGGTCTGGAGCCGGGACAGGGACCGGGACTGATTTTCGGCACACTGCCGATGGTATTTGCGAATATTGCGGGGGGAACTTTCTTTGCAATCCTGTTTTTTGCGCTGGTTTTTTTCGCAGCCGTTACGAGTGCGATCGCACTTCTGGAAGTCTGTGCCTCTTTTGCGATTGATTCGCTGGGCTGGGAACGCAAGCATGCGGCGCTTGTGATTGGTACGGCGATCACGCTGCTTGGCATTCCGAGTGCGCTGTCCTTCGGCGTCCTGAGTGATGTCACAATCCTGAATCAGTCGGTCTTTGATTTCGCCGGACTGGTAACGGATAATATTCTGATGCCGCTCGGTGGACTCACGATGTGCTACTATGTAGGCTGGAAATGGAAACCGGAGTATCTGCTTGCGGAGATCGAGGCGGACGGTACGAAGTTCCGTCTGGGAAAACTCTGGGTGTTCTGCATCCGATTCCTGACGCCGGTTATGGTGGGAATCGTCAGTGTAACTGGATTTTATAATTTGTACTTGGCGATTCGGTAGGAAGAGCGGTTTTGTTGACAAAAACAGGAAATTGCCGTATAATTTGTTAAAGTTCAGACAAGGTCATGGAAATAGGGATAGGATGTGCTTGACGGTGGATCAAGGGCGGAAAAAGACCATTTGTGTGATAATCTGAATGGACAGACAACTTGGGGAAACTTGAATATAAGACAATTAAATTATGGGGATACCGCAGAATGACAAGGATGTGATTAGGCGGTGTCCCTACTTCGACTGTCGGGAATGAATCGGATATGAGGCATTGCCGCAGGCGGAAAAGCTGCGCCGTGTGAGTGAGCACAGAATCACAAGCCGGAAGACGTTGCGGAGAAAGCAGAGAAGGAGGATGAGATATATGGTTCAGAGAAAGAAAACATTAGCCAAGACAGCGGCAAAGAAATCTGTTTCAACGGAAGAGAAAAAGGTTCCGTCTGTTGTGGAGAAAAAAGAGACAGCCGTAGCTGAAGTGGCGAAGAAAGAAACGGCAGTGGCAGCAGTCGCAAAGAAAGAGACAGCGGTAGCGGAAGTGGCAAAGAAGGAAACAGCTGTTGCAGCGGTGGAGAAAAAGGAGACGGCAGTAGCATCCGTTCCGAAAAAGGAAACTGCACTGGCACATGTAGAGAAGAAAGAAACAGCCGTAGCGCCGGTACAGAAGAAGGAGACCGCCCTCGCAGAGAAGAAAGAGATGGCAGCAGCCGCAGAGAAAAAGGAGACAGATGTGACCGTAAAGAAAACAACTGCAAAGAGAACTACAAAGACAACCACAAAGACAACCACTGCAGCAAAGAAGACAGCTGCGAAGAAGGAAGTAAAGACAGTTGCATACGTACAGTACGCAGGTGCTGAGATTTCTATCGAGAAGCTGGAGGCAGAAGCAAAGAAAGCATATGCAGCTCTGGGACATAAAGAGGACGAGATTGAGACTCTGACCCTGTATGTTAAACCGGAAGAGCGTGCCGTTTACTATGTGGTAAATGGAGAAGGTTCCAGCGAGTACAAGATTGTGTACTAAGGTGGGCGTTCGGTGAAGTTTCCGGCTCTGTATGACGGGAAGGTTACATACCATATCTGCTTAAAATGAGGGAGCAGGTATAAAAATCTAAGAATGGTAAAAAGCCAGTTTTTATATCTTTGGTGTATTAAGAGAGATATAGAACTGGCTTTTTTGTTGATAGGGAGATGTTTTAAAAACGCTTTGCAAGAATTACAACAGGGAATGCGGATGATTCGATGCCAGGCGTAGTGAAGGAAAAAACAGCCAGAACAGTACGCCAGCGGTTAAGGTCAGGCAAATTTCCATGGCACTGTTGATGATTCCCGATAAAATCCAGCTGTCCAGACAGAAAACACAAGAAATCCAGAGAAGCAGGAGGCAGAGGCGCCCACGGGCAGCAGGAGAATCCAAAGAGTGAGTCAATTTGCTGAAGAAGGCAGTATGGGAGTTTGTTTGGGAATAACGGGCAGGAGCTGGGGACGAAAGATAGAACTGCAAGCTTAAATAAAACAGATTATAAAGAAATAACAGTGCAGCCGCCAGCGCCAGAAGCGTGTGAAGGATAGCACAGACTGGGAGGTGCTCCGGGGTATAGGGCAGCAGGGCAGCGGCAGTGAGGAGAAGCAGGCAGCATTTTGCCTGGCGGGGGCGGTACAGGGAGAGTTGGGAGTAGAAAAAGCCGCCGCAGAGCAGGCACCAGAGAAAAAATTCGCCGCGTCGGTGCAGTGCGATGCTGATACTGGAAAAATTGGAAGAAAACAGATTGCATCCGCGTGTGAGTGAGAAACTAAAAAATGGGAGGAGAACGAACGTAAATATCCATCGAATCATGAGGATAGTGTGGGAAAATGGGGCGGAAAAGATACTGGAAAGAAGAGGCAGAAATAGTTGACGGAATTGCTGTTTATGTAATAGTATTATTATTTAGGAAAGATGAATTATATGTTTGATTAAGAAGGATAATACAAAACCATGATAAATTTACCAGCAGCATTTACTGAACGAATGAAACAGATGCTCGGCAGGGAGTACGATGCGTTTATCGCCAGTTACGACAAGGAGCGCTCACAGGGACTGCGCGTGAACGGACTGAAAACGAATCCGGCGGAATTTGCTAAGACGGCTCCATTTTCTCTGAATCCGGTTGCGTGGGCGGCGGAGGGATTCGCTTATGGGGCGGAGGATCGTCCGGGGCGTCATCCGTACCACGATGCGGGCGTTTACTATATTCAGGAGCCGAGCGCGATGATTGCGGCTTCGCTTTTAAACCCGCAGCCGGGGGAAATGATTCTGGATCTCTGTGCGGCACCGGGCGGAAAATCGACGCAGGCGGCGGCGAGACTGGGCGGAGAAGGACTTCTGGTGAGCAATGAGATCCATCCGGCGCGGGCAAAGATTCTCTCGCATAATATCGAGCGCATGGGAATCCGGAATGCGGTTGTGACAAATGAAGATTCCGGGCGGCTGACGAAGTATTTTCCGGCATTTTTTGATGGGATCATCGTGGATGCACCGTGTTCCGGCGAGGGAATGTTCCGCAAGGATGAGACGGCGGTCACGGAATGGAGCCCGGAGAATGTGCGTCGCTGTGCTGGGCGGCAGCAGGAGATTCTTGAAAATGCGGCGATGATGCTGAAACCGGGCGGACGGCTGGTGTACTCTACATGTACTTTTGCACCGGAGGAGGACGAGCAGGCGATCGGACGTTTCTTAGAGGCACATCCAGAGTTTGCGCTAGAGGAAACGCCGGACTATCCGGGACTTTCGCACGGCGTTCCAGCCTGGGGCGCGGGTGTGACGGATGGAATTGAGAAAACGATCCGTATCTGGCCGCACCGGACCGAGGGAGAAGGTCATTATGCGGCACTTCTTCGAAAAACGGGCGAGCCGGAGAGCGTGAAGCGTAAATATCCGGCTTCGGTGAAAGACAAGAAGCTTCTGGCAGTCTATGAGGATTTTTGCAAGGAGATATTTATAGAGCCGAAGAAATGGACGGCGGACAGTACGATGACGATGTTTGGCGACCAGCTTTACCGGACGCCGGAGGAGATGGTCGATTTTAAGGGGCTGCGGGTGCTGCGCCCGGGGCTTCAGATGGGAGAATTTAAGAAAAACCGTTTTGAGCCGTCTCAGCCTCTGGCGCTGGCTCTTCACAAAGGAGATGTGGAAGCAGTTATCTCCCTGCCGGTTTCCGACGAGCGGCTCACCCGTTATCTGAAAGGCGAAACTCTTATGATCGAGCCGGAAGAGGCCGCACACAAAAAAGGCTGGCATCTTCTCTGCGTGGACGGTTATCCTCTCGGCTTCGGAAAGCTTGTAAACGGAATCCTGAAAAACAAATATCCTGCAGGCTGGAGAGTATAACCTCTCCGCCGCAGGATATCTGCCCACATTAACATATCTTTTCATTTTCAGATCAGAGACTGAACGCTTCTCCAAGAGTAAACGAATAAATATACCGTTCCTTCACCTTCCGGCCTGTCATCCGTTCCAATGCCTGGGCGTAATCCTCCAGCTGTACATGATAACGGTCGATCAGCTTCTTTTCTTCTCCACGTCTCACAAAGTCCGTTTTATAGTCCACCAGAATGATTTCTTCATCCTCTATAAAATACGCATCAATGATTCCCTGTACCAGAACATTTTCCTCACACTGCCACTGCGGATCAAGCTCCGAAGCTTTTCTTGCGATCACAAAAGGCTGCTCCCGGAACAGAAGTCTCTTCTCTGAAGCTGCTTTCATCCGCTGTCCGAGGGGTGTTTCCACAAAATTCCAGATATCTTTTACCCGGACCGACTCAGCCTCTTTTCTTTCCATCTTCCTGGCGTCAACCCATTCTCTCAGCTGTCTGCGGATCTCATCCCTGTTTGCTGTCTTCTGATAGTCCAGGCATTCCATTACACGATGATAAGCCGTTCCACGAAGTGCCCCTGTATATCCTTCCTCTTTCTTCTCCTCGATAAATCGGGGAACCAGCGGCTGGATCTCTTCTTCCGTCTCATAATCCACCGTTTCTTCCAGATCCTGCTCACTGTGGTAGCTTCGCTTTTTCAGTTCTGATACACTGACCTTCACAGGAAGGTCTTCCAGATATTGATATGGATATACAAAAGAAAAACGTCTCTGGATCTCCTCCCGGATCTCACTGTCAAAAACTCTGCCCGGATTCCAGTTCTCCAGTGTTTCCTTCTTCATTTCCCGCTCTGCCTGTTCCATAACCTCACTTTCTGTCAGTTCCCGTGCTGTGACCCGTGTAACTTTGAATTCTGCCGGATCTTTGTACAGAGGATTTGCGGTATTCATAAAGATGCCATATTCATGAAATAATGGTGCCATGCAGCGATGTCTTACCAGTGCCGGAAGTACATAATCCCAGTAAGTCTTCCCGCAAAGCCTTCTTCCCAGAGAAAGCAATGGTTCCTCACTGTCCCTTAATGCGGACAATTCTTCTAATTCCGGACGCAAGGCTCCAATAGTTCCACTGAGGATCAGTTTTTCCTTTGCACGTGTAAGCGCTACATAAAGTACCCTCAGCTCCTCTCCGAGGCTTTCCATCAGGAGCGTTCTCCGTATGATCTGCTTGCACAGGGATGGAGCGATGATCCTCTTCTCCGGCAGGATCGCATCCGCACCGATCCCCAGCTCCGGATGGATCAGGATACTTGCGTTCATATCCCGGAAATTAAAGCGTTTTCCCATTCCTGCTGCAAACACTACCGGAAACTCCAGTCCCTTACTCTTGTGGATCGTCATGATCTGTACCGCACTTTCCCCGGTTCCGGAAAGATTTACCTCCCCGTAATCCACCTGATACTGCTGAAGCTTCTGGATATATCTTACAAAATTAAAAAGGCCTCGATAGCTTGTCTTCTCATATTCCATTGCTTTTTCCACAAGCATGTTCAGGTTTGCATTCCTCTGTTCACCATTTGGCATTGCCTTTGCATGGTCTCCATATCCGGTACGTGCAAGTACCTCCAGGATCAGCTGATGGACCGGCGTGTAAGCCGCCTTGTCACGAAGTGCATTCATAGTGTCCATAAAACAGGACAGCTTCTCTCCGAGGATTTTTTTGTTTTCCTCAAAGCTCCCATGCTCTCTGTAATCCTCCACAAACCTGCACACACATTCATAGATCATTCCTTCCGGATATGCGATCCGAAGCTCAGCCAGCTCTTCTGTGGTACATCCAACGATCGGTGAACGCAGTACGCCGGTCATGGGAATATCCTGCAGCGGATTATCCAGGATCCGGAGATAATTCAGCAGTGTCACAACCTCTGTTGCAGAAAAATATCCGGTTCTGGATGCCGTATATACCGGTATCCCTCTTGCACTCAATACCTCCCCAAAGGTTTCTGCCCAGCCTGAAGCAGACCGGAGCAGAATCACGATATCTCCATATTGAAGAGGTCGATACTCTCCAGTTTCCTTATCCAGCACCCGTTCATGCCCTACCATAGATCGGATTCTTCCTGCAATGGCAAGGGCCTCCAGCTCTCTCTCATTCTCCGCTACTTCTTCATCCTTCTCTTCCAGCAGAGGACTGTATTTATCCACAAGAAGGATCTCTGTTTTTACAAATTCCTGATCCTGGCCTTCCGGAAAAGAAGCTCCGGGATACAGAGCTGCCGCCTCGTCGTAGGCAATTCCTCCCAGATCTTCCCCCATGATCTGCCGGAAAATAAAGTTGACACTTTCAAGAACTTCCGGTCTACTTCGGAAATTTTTGTGCAGGTCGATCCGCTGTTCCTGACTGTCTTCCAGCGAATAGCTCTTATATTTTTCCATGAACAGTTCCGGACGGGCCAGACGAAAACGGTAGATGCTCTGCTTTACATCTCCTACCATAAAGATATTTTTACGTTCATTGACCCAGCCGGAAACTGTCTGCATCAGGATCTCCTGGACCAGATTACTGTCCTGATACTCATCCAGCAGGACCTCATCATATTTTTCAGAAAGCTCTCTTGCCGCCTGGCTGGGCACGTAGGTTTCTCCTTCCTTTTTCAGAAGGATGTCCAGGGCAAAATGTTCCATATCCGAAAAATCCAGAACATTTTTTTCACGCTTCTTTGCCTGGAAACGCTCTGCAAAATCCTTTGTCAGCTTCACCAGCATCTCCAGCGGTGGTGCAGATGCTTCTGTCAGTTCCGTCAGCTCAGCCAGATTTCCGTAAAAATATCGGATTCCCAGTTCCTTCAAATTGTCTTTTGCATCTTCGCGAAGAGCTTTTACCAGATTTTTCAGCTGCTCCGATACCCCCTCCATTTTTTTTGAGGAAAGTCTTGCAAATTTCAGATCCCGGAGATTCTGCGCCATCTCATCATAGTCCCTTTTAACGGACAGTTTCTTTAACTGCCGGATCACCATCATATCTTTTTCCAGAGCCTCCAGATAAAGCTCCGGTCCATCCTGGAGCTGACAGGTCTTCATTGCGGTTTCTGTAAGCTCTTCCGCTTCTTTCAGTGCACAGTCTGCAGCCTCCCACAGATATCGGAACCATCTCGTTCCCTCGAGACCTTTTTCCGGATCCAGATGATAATTCTCCAGAATCATCGGATGAGAAGCCTTTACGATCTCTGATAATTCTCCACACAGCTGTCCAGCCATTTTTCGGGCCATGGATTACTCATCGCAGCATTATAAAGCTCCAGCACATGTTCTTTCAGTCCTTCATCCGTTTTTCCTGGCGCATAGCATTCCACAAATGCAGTAAAATCTGCCTTTCTTTCTGCATAATGATCCTCAAAAAGCTCCTTCAGCACATCTTCCTGCAAAAGCTTCAGTTCACCCTCATCTGCAGTCCGGTAACCCGGATCCAGTCCGATCAGATGAAAATAATTTCGGATCACATAGGCGCAAAAGCCGTCAATGGTAGTGATCTGTGCCGTATGGATCAGCGTCATCTGTCTCTGCAGATGCTCATTATCCGGATCTTCAGCCAGTGCCTGATCCAGTCCACGTTCGATACGTTCCCTCATCTCTCCCGCTGCCGCCCTTGTAAATGTCATGATCAGAAGACGGTCAATGTCCACCGGTTTCAAAGGATCCATGATCTTACTTAAGATTCTCTGCACCAGCACTGCAGTTTTACCGGAACCGGCTGCTGCGCTGACCAGAATATTCCGGTCCCGGAGTGTGATGACCTTTTTCTGCTCTTCAGTCCATTTCACTGCCATTCTCTTCCTCTCCCTTCATGATCTTTTTCCACAGTGCATCTTCTCCGATGGACGACAGTCTGTGAAACTCATATCCCGGTATCTTCCTGTCGAAGCCGCACACAGTAAGATACGGACAATATGTGCAGGCATTCTTTTTTCCAAGTTCATAGGGTTCCACTGCCGCATTTCCATCCAGGATCGATTCCCGGATGTCACAGATCTTTCTCCGCACATACGCTCCCAGCACATCAAACTGCTTCCTGGATGCAACAGAAGATCTTTTGCTGAAGCTTCCGTCCCGGTTCAGGGATACCGGTATGGAGGCCATAGTGCTGTCGATTTTGGTACTCATATTATCATCTGCCTGTACAAGCCCGTTCATTTTCATTTTCTTCAGCATCTGCTCATTGATGCTTTCCATATCCGCATGGATTTTCTCCTGTATCATAGGATCCTTCACATTGTAATAAAACACACCGGCCGGAACGATCTCGCGATCCGGATACTTCCGTTTTTCCACCTGTAATGCTCCATCCAGATAGACCATCAGCTGAAGCTGAAGGCCATGATACAACGCCAGCAGATCAAACGAAGTATTTCCGGTTTTATAATCGATCACCTTCACATAGACCCGATTGTTCTCTGGCTCTTCCATGATATCCACACGGTCAATCCTTCCGCCCTGAAACCTCACCTCAAAACCTTCCGGCCGAAATGCTCCATGCTTCAGCTGTTCCTGCAAAGCCCACACGGTACGCCGCAAAATACGTCTGGTCCGTTCGAGCATATATTCATTTCTCGCACTGCTTTTAAGAACCGTATTTCCGTAATCTGCTGAAACCTGATCCAGACAACTGTCTATGATACGGTTTCGCTCTTCCTCCGTAAGCTCTGCCCAGTCCAGTCCCTCTTTGCGGACTTCCGCTGCAAATTTTTCCAGTGCCATATGCATGACATTTCCCATATCCATAGCCCGGAACTCATACTCTGCACGTTCTGTAACCTTCAGGCCATACTGCAGAAAATGTGCAAATGCACAGGCCGCAAAACGCTCCAGCCGGGTAGCGCTGTACGGGGAAATTTCTCCATAAAGGATCTTTGCCACTGTTTTTCCGATCTTATCTGACGGTCGTTCTGAAAAAGATGCCTCTGTAAGTTTTTTTACAAGGATCCGGTATTCTGGGCTCTGAAGATACCAGCTGTACAGTTCCTGGAAGACCGCATTATCCTGGTAAGCTTCTCCTGCAAGCCCTCTCAGGAAATAATCCAGGCTGATTCCCGGAAGCTCCAGTAATTCCATAGGTTCCTGCATATCTCCGCACTGCCGGATCTCCATTTCCGGAAACATCTCCCGGATATTACTGACAAGAAAAGCCGGACTCAGGGCTTTTCCCTGGCTGTCAGACTGACAGAAGGACAGACAGAGCAGTTCTCTTGGCTTGGTCATGTTCAGATACAGATAAAACCGCTGCATGTTCATCAGTTCCTTTGGCCCCGGTGCAAGCTGGATTCCCTGATCTTTAAAAAATTCTCTGTCAATCTCCGTGAGCATTCCTCCGCCGGATGTATTCTTCGGAATATTCCCTTCATTTACTCCCACAAAAAACAGTGCACGGATATCCTTCAGCCTGGTTCTCTCCATATCTCCCACAAGTACCTGGTCCATACTTGGCGGGATCAGAGCCACCTTGGCCTGGTTTAATCCTGTTTCCAGAAGCTGTCGGAAATCCTGACGGTTCACGGTTTCCTCGCCCAGGATCTCCACCATATTATCCAGAAGTTCCATAACAATTCCGTATATCTGGGCATATTCCTTTTCCATGGCCTTGTCGCCCTGTTCCCTGAATTTCAGTTCCTGATGCTTCAGTTTCTGCTGCACCTGGCTCCGCACTGCAAACTCATAGAGAAAAGTACAGTATTCCCGGACCGTCTTTTTCCCGCCTTTAAAGCTTAGCGCAAGCTCTCTGGTCTCATCTGCGAACCGCTTCCGGATCTCATTAAGCCTCTGAATGCTTTCCGGCGGCATTCCCCGGTAAATACGCACCCACACTTCATCCCATCTCTTAAATCCACGGATACCAAGAGCCAGCACATAATTCTCCAGAAGGTCTGCTTCCTCCCTGGTCACACAGGACATTCCGCAGCGGAGATACCTGAATACACTCTCATAGGAAAAATCCTGCACTGCCATCTCAAGTGCTGCCCGGAAATATTCTACAAACGGATTCATCAGGACCGTATGCTTCTCATCAATGAAATACGGGATTCCTGCTGCTGTAAATACCTGCTTTGCAAGATTGCCATACTCCTCCAGATTACCTGTGATCACGGCGATCTCACCGTAACGGCAGCCCTTTTCCCTTACAAGTCTGGCGATCCGGCGGGCAGCTTCTTCCATTTCCTTCTGCGGGTTCACTGCCGAAAACATGCAGATCTCATCCTGCGCTTTTTTATATATATTTTTTCGGTAACGGAAGATATTTTTTTCAAGGAAATGAAGGGCAGGTGCCTGGGAAAAGCGGGATTTTCCCACATCCTTCAAAAGAACCGGTGTCTCGATCTCCCTGGTCAGCTCCGAAAGCCCGTGGATCATCTGACGGCTCATATAAAAAAGCTGATAAGGTTTTCCTCTCATGCTCAGATTCTCATCCGCATCCATGGTCACCGTTACCATCACCTTTTCACAGACAGCAAGAAGTTCTCCCACAACACGCATCTGAATAGGAGTAAAACCGGTGTAACCATCCAGAAGAAGTACACTGTTTTTCATTTTTTCAGAAAACGGAAGAGCTTTTTCCAGCGCATCCATTACTTCTTCTCCCGTCATATAATGATCCTTCAGATATCCGGTAAACGCCTGGTAAAGAACAGCTACGTCTTTCAGCTTCATCTGAAGTAACGCTCTGTCACCGGAATCCTCGATCATCTCCTGAATCTCACTGTCCCGGATATCGTACTGCATAAACTCCGACAGGATAGACTTCACTTCATCCAGGTATCCTGCTTTACGCATCTGACCTCCCAGATAGGAAAGCTCCTTTCCATGCTGCTGTACCATCTTCTGCAGTACCATACTCTTACCGGTTTCTTCCAGAAGGGTGCGGCTGTCTCCTCCAACTTCCTCCAGAACACGGTATGCAAGACGCTCAAAGCTCAGGATATCAATATTCAGGATTCCCCTGCCCGGACTCATCTCCACCAGTGTCTTCTGGGTCTGCATGGTAAACTGCTCCGGCACGATCACATAAAAAAGCTTCTCAGGATGCAGCCCCGCCTGTTCTATTATATTCTGATAAGCATAACAGGATTTTCCGCTTCCGGAACTTCCTATGATAAACTGTAATGACATCTTCATCCTCCCGATCACTTGCAGATTTTCAGTCATTCCGGCGCCCTCCTGCGCCTGAAGTATTCCTATCATACCACAAATTCTGCTCCTATAGAACGGTCGTTCTCCATATTCTGAAATATCTGCCTGCTCTTTTCCTTATTTTTCCAGACACGGTATCGGATGGTCTGCGCACAGCTGTGGCATAAATCCTCCATCCCGATAATAAACTATACAAAAAGCTTTGGGAGGCGTGCGCCATGAGTTCCAAAACCAGGATCATCGTTCTACATATGAAAGAGATCATTTACACAGCTGTCTTTCTGGCTCTGGCTGTTGTTCTGGCTGTCGTTCTTTTCTTCATGTTCGGTCCCGGAAAAAATGCCAGTCATACAGCCGGCGAAAAATCCCGCTACAAGCCGGGCGTCTATACCTCTTCCATCACTCTGAATGATAATACCTTCGATGTGGAAGTTACTGTAAATGCTGACAGGATCAAGGCCATCCGTCTGGTGAATTTAAATGAAACGACAAAAGCTTCCTATCCTCTTATGGAACCGGTTCTGGATTCTTTGGCAAGTCAGATCTATTCCAGTCAGTCCCTGGAAGACATTCAGTATGCAGGAGACCGGAAATATACCTCCCAGGTGCTCCTTTCAGCTATCACGGACGCAATAAAAAAAGCGGAGAACACTTAAGCTCTCCGCTTTGCGATCTACATTCAGATTTCAATCTTCTCCAGCACATCCTGCCAGATCCTTGCACTTGCATCACTTGGCATTCTGAGATCTCCTCTTGGAGAAAGTGCCACACTACCTACCTTCGGGCCATCCGGCAGACAGGAACGCTTGAACTGCTGGGCAAAAAATCTCCGATAGAAGGTTTTCAGCCATTTCAGGATCGTCTCTTTATCATAAATCCCGTCAAAGGTCAGGCAGGCAAGCCTGTAGATCTTATCCGGTGTAAATCCTGCACGCAGCATGTAATACAGATAAAAATCATGAAGCTCATAAGGTCCTACCAGATCCTCAGTCTTTTGGGCGATCTTGCCATCCTTAGGAGGAAGAAGCTCCGGGCTTACCGGAGTATCCAGAATATCCAGAAGAACCTCCTTCAGTTCCTCATCTCCGCAGGTATCCGCATAATAACGTACCAGATGACGTACCAGTGTCTTTGGAACAGAAGCATTCACACCATACATGGACATGTGATCGCCATTATAGGTTGCCCAGCCAAGAGCCAGCTCGGAAAGGTCTCCGGTTCCCACAAGAACGCCGCCTTCCTTGTTTGCCGTATCCATCAGGATCTGGGTACGCTCACGTGCCTGGCTGTTCTCATAAGTAACATCGTGAATTTCCG